>Ga0180217_1000057_pt1 | contig 244544 bp, 237 predicted proteins | sample eDN3rd37CBELigOP_FD_128521 | JGI IMG/M metagenome (GOLD analysis project Ga0180217, IMG submission 128521) | Enriched Organic Plus compost microbial communities from Emeryville, California, USA - eDNA 3rd pass 37_C BE-Lig OP (version 2) (version 2) ... | reverse complement strand
CTCTTCTTTCCAGGCACGCGCAAAGGCGGCGACACGGCCATACGAACCCTCGTAGCCGAGACTCATCAGGTCGGCGTGCAACTGCTTGATCGTGCGCTTCTGCTTGCGCGGCCTGTTCGCTTCGACCAAGGCCAACGCCCTCGGCATGAGGCCAATGCAGGAGCGCGCCTATGAGAAACGCGGCGAGCAATACCTTCTCATCAAGTCGCCCCCGGCTTCGGGAAAGAGCCGCGCGCTCATGTTCATCGCCCTCGATAAGCTCCACAATCAGGGCTTGAAACAGGCCATCATCGTGGTGCCGGAAAGGTCCATTGGCTCGAGCTTCAACGACGAGCCGCTATCCAAGTTCGGTTTCTGGACGGACTGGATCGTCGCGCCGAAGTGGAACCTCTGCAACGCGCCGGGCGCGGACAATGGCGGGAAGGTGAATTCCGTCGAGGCGTTTCTAGAAAGCGACGACAAGGTGCTGGTCTGCACCCATGCCACCTTCCGCTTCGCCGTGGACAGGTTCGGGGTGGAAGCCTTCGACGACCGGCTGATCGCGGTTGACGAGTTCCATCACGTCTCTGCCAACCCCGACAACAAGCTCGGCCTGCATCTCGGCCAGTTCATGGCGCGGGACCGCGTGCATATCGTGGCGATGACGGGCTCCTATTTCCGGGGCGACGCCGAGGCCGTGCTCGCCCCGCAGGACGAGTCGAAGTTCGATACCGTCACCTACACCTACTATGAACAGCTCAACGGCTACGAATATCTCAAGCAACTCGACATCGGTTACTTCTTCTACAACGGTCCCTATACGGACGACATCCTGAAGGTGCTTGACCCGGCCGAGAAAACGATCGTCCACATCCCGAACGTCAATTCCCGCGAAAGCATGGGGGACAAGATCAAGGAGGTGGAACATATCCTCCATGAGCTAGGCGAATGGCAGGGCCGTGATCCTGCGACCGGTTTCCAACTGGTCAAGATCCCAGAGGGCCGCATTCTTCGCATCGCCGACCTGGTTGACGACGATCCCGCCAAGCGCGACCGCGTGACCGCTGCGCTCAAGGACCCGGCGCAGAAGAACAACCGCGACCATGTGGACATCATCATTGCGCTCGGCATGGCGAAGGAGGGCTTCGACTGGATCTGGTGCGAGCACGCCCTGACGGTCGGCTATCGGTCGAGCCTGACCGAGATCGTGCAGATCATCGGTCGCGCCACGCGCGACGCGCCGGGCAAGCTCCGAGCCCGCTTCACCAACCTGATCGCCGAGCCGGATGCGTCAGAAGAGGCCGTCACTGAGGCTGTCAACGACACGCTGAAGGCCATCGCCGCCAGCCTTCTGATGGAGCAGGTGCTTGCGCCGCGCTTCGAGTTCAAGCCGAAGAATCCGCAGAGCGGCCCGACGCCGGGCTTTGATTACGGTGAAAGCGGGTACGATCCCAACAAGACCAATGTCGGCTTCAATGAGGAAACCGGCCAGTTCCAGATCGAGATCAAGGGCCTTATAGAGCCGAAGAGCCAGGAGGCGCAACGCATCTGCCAGCAGGACCTGAACGAGGTCATCGCCGCCTTTGTGCAGGACAAGACCACGATCGAGCGCGGCCTGTTCGATCCCGAGCTGGTGCCGGAGGAGCTGACTCAGCTCCGCATGGGAAAGATCATCAAAGACAAGTATCCCGAACTGGACGAGGAGGATCAGGAGGCCGTGCGCCAGCATGCTGTCGCCGCCCTGAACCTCACGCAGAAGGCCAAGGAGGTTGCGCTTGGTGGAGCCGAGAGCGACAGCGAAAAGAGCCTCAACACCGCATTCATCCAGGGAGTCCGCAAATACGCCATGGATGTGCGCGAACTGGACATCGATCTGATCGACCGCATCAACCCGTTCGGCGAAGCCTATGCCATCCTCGCCAAGAACATGAGCGAGGAAAGCCTGAAGCAAGTCGCCGCCGTGATCGGGGCCAAGCGCGTCAACCTCACCATCGAGGAGGCGCGGGAGCTTGCCAAGCGGGCCTTGAAATTCAAGCAGGAGCGCGGGCGGCTGCCTTCGATCACCTCGGCCGACGCCTGGGAAAAGCGCATGGCCGAGGGAGTGGCCTTCCTTCAACGGATGAAGACGGAGGCCGCGCGTGGCTAAAGGCTTCACCGACGAGGACGACGCACTTCTCGCCGAGCTTGGCGTCGAGGCCGAGGCGAAAACGGAGTCGAGCCGGACGCCCCGCGAGGAACGGATCATCGCCGGCTTTGAGGCGATTCAGCGTTTCGTTGAGCAGCACGGCCGCTCCCCGCAGCATGGCGAGGGCCGCGACATTTTCGAGCGGCTTTATGCCGTGCGGCTGGATCGCCTGCGCGAGCTGGCCGAGTGTCGCGCCGTGATCGAACCCCTCGACCATCAGGGGCTTCTGGCCGATGTGGCGCCCGCTTCGGTCAGCATGCCCGACGACATCGACGATGATGAGCTTCTGGCGCAGCTCGGTGTGGACGCTGAGCCGAGCGACATCACTCAATTGCGGCATGTCCGTTCCGCCGCCGACAAACGCGCCGCCGAGGAGATCGCCAACCGCCAGCAGTGCGAGGACTTCGACGAGTTCAAACCGCTCTTCGAGCAGGTGCAGAAGGAGCTTGGTACCGGTCTGCGGCAAACCCGCCGCTTCGAACGCAAGTCAGAGATCGCACCTGGCCGGTTTTACATCCTTGGCGGTCAGAAAGCCTATGTCGCGTCGATGGAGCAACCGAGCGTCAATGAGCACGGCAATATCGACGCCCGGCTACGTGTGATCTTCGACAACGGCACCGAAAGCAATCTGCTCATGCGGTCGCTCCAAAAGGCGCTGCAACAAGACCCGGCCGGACGGCGGATCATCGAACCTGCGGCCGGCCCGCTGTTTGCCGATGACAATGAGGAAGGCGACGAGGCCAGCGGCATTGTCTATGTGCTGCGGAGCAAATCGGAGCATCCTGCGGTCGCAGCCCACCGCAATGTGCTGCACAAGATCGGCGTGACCGGAGGCGATGTTGCGCGCCGCCTTGCCAATGCGAAGCTCGATCCGACCTTCCTCATGGCCGATGTCGAGATTGTTGCCACCTACGAGCTGTTCAACATCAATCGCACGCGGCTCGAGAACCTGATCCATCGCATCTTCGGTCCGGCCAGGCTCGACATCAAGATCAAGGACAGGTTCGGAAATCCCGTCATCCCCCGCGAATGGTTCCTCGTCCCGCTGTTTGTAATCGACCAAGCCATCGAGAAGATCAGGGACGGAACCATCACTGGGTACATCTATGACCCACAGACCGCGGCGCTTGTCCGAGCTGGCGCATAGGAGGGGCGGTGGCACGGGTTCTATGCCTCACTGCGACGCGGCCGATAGATGCCGATAGTTCACAGAATTTTTCCGGCTAGGTTCGACCCTGAAAACGCAACAAAATCAAAAGGCTAGGTTTTTGACGGTATCTGTCACGGTATACTCAACCGTTGGATATATTTTTCGCAAATTTATCAGATGCTTAGGGCGGAAAAAATATTAGAGTGGGAGTGATATTGCTCGCGACTGCTACAGGGTGAAGGGAGGGACCGGATCGCGATCCGTCGTCCCCATAGTCGGAATAACCACTCTCTTCCGGGTCTTGATCGACCGGCGGAATGTGATAAAAGGCCGGCACCAACCGGAGCGGTTTGCCTTACCGGGGCAAAGCGGGTGCATGGCTACCCGGCAGCTTCTTGACCAAGCGATTGAATTGCCACGGTCCTTGGGGAATAGGTTAACGGTAGACCCGCGGACTCTGACTCCGTTAGTCCTGGTTCGAATCCAGGTTCCCCAGCCACCGCCTACTTTATCAATAAAATCAGATACTTAGGCAAAATCCGAAAATCGCATGTGTTACACATTCGCGGATGATCCACATGGACTTCACTGGTGGGCTAAGGAGCTATGGAGCTCCGTCGAGATAGCCCTGAAGCAGGCCATAGCGCTCTAGAATACGAAAAGAGTTCCCCATAGGCGAGGGCGCGATCGGCGATGTCTATGCGGCTGACCTCGTCTTCCATAATGCGTACGGCCCGGACAAGCCGTGGTTCTACGACGCGCGCCTGTCAGGCGGCGGCTGCGTGATGGACCTCGGGGTCCATCTCGTCGACCTGCTGCTGTGGACGCTGGATTTCCCGGCCGTGGAGACGGTGTCGTCCGACCTGTTCGCCGGCGGACGGCGGCTTGCCGATGTCGACGGGGCCGTGGAGGACTATGCGGTGGCGACACTTGGTCTCTCCGGCGGCCTCGTCGCGCGCGTGGCTTGCTCCTGGCGGCTTCACGCCGGGCGCGAGGCGGAAATCTCGGCGACCTTCCATGGCACGCGAGGCTCCGTCGCCTTCCACAATCTGGGCGGCTCCTTCTACGATTTTCGCGCCGAGCTCAGGCGGGGCACATGCAGCGAGGTGCTGGTCGATCCGCCAGACGCATGGGGCGGCAGGGCCGCGGTCGACTGGATCGAACGGGTTTCGGCCGGATGCGGATTCGACCCGGATGCGGAGAGGATATTGCTGGTCGCGCAGGTGCTCGACCGCATTTACGGGCGATGACCTCCTCGCAGCCTTGCGGATGATCCCCCGGGCAAGCGCCCGATGGCCGCCTAATTGGGATTGCTGCGCTGCTTTCGGAGCGCCAGTTCGCGCTGGAGCTCGTGCGCGAGCGTGAGCAGGCGCTCGGGCACTTTCTCGTCCTCGATGGCTTCGAGAAGCGACTTCAAGCGCCGGTCAAGCTGAACTTCATTGACGATCTCGTCCGACCGATCGGAGGGGGAGTCGAGCATGGCGCGGTTTAACCTATGTTAGTCGCGTTTTATCAATGCATTCTAAGCTACGGGAAAGCAACGGAAATATGGCACGATCGCGAAAACCGGCGCGGGTGTGGACAAGACGCCACAGTGCCGGATGGACGATCGAGGAGGAATGCTTCACCGAGGCCGTCCAAATCGCCGGCGATCGCGTCTTTCGATGGAACTCGCATGCCACGACGCGGTTCGGTTGCCGCAATTGGGACGATACCATGCGGACTGTAACCGTCATCGTGATGGCCCTGCTTCTCGGCATCATGCTCGTCGCCGCCATCGCGCTCGCGATGTAGCGGCAGGTTCACCGGGCGCATGGCGTCGAACTCCCCGGGTCGCGTGGGCGCAATCACGATCAGGCAGATCAGGCGCGAAAAGAGAGGGAACAATTCCACCGATCGGTTGTTGGAAGCCAGACGGAATGGAATGCCCCCTCATTCTGTCACAGCCCCTCGCGGGCATGGCGGCCGGCTCCCTCAAGCACTCCCCCTACCCAGCGCCGGCCGCCTCTCGACGGGGGTCCCGTCCGGAACATTCCGCACGACGCAGGGTTGAGGCGTTCATCCCTTCTTTCGGAGAGGCGGCGATGCCGACTTCACGATTCTGGCTGTGGTTTGTTCTTGCGGTCGCGATTGCTTGCGGGTTGGTCTACGCCGTCCTTGGATACCGCGGCGGACCGGATCGTCCGGGTCAGCCGCCGCCGCATGCGATCGACCGGGAGCAGTAATGCGGTTCGCCCAAACAGGAGAGACATTGCCGATGATCATTTCCGTGACCGTTATCGTGCTCGCCCTGTTCGGCATCGCTCTCGCCGGCGGCGGCCTCTGGCTAACGGTCATCGGCGGCAGCTTCTTTTACCTGCTCGCGGGCGTGCTTCTTCTTTTGACCGCGCTGACGCTGTACCGGCGAAAGGCTGCGGCGCTCTGGATCTACGGGGCGCTGATCCTGGTCAGCCTCGCCTGGGCGATATGGGAAGTCGGCTTTGACTGGTGGCAGCTCGGGCCGCGCGGCGGACTCATCATACTGATCGGTCTCTGGCTCCTCACCCCATGGGTCCGCCGGCGGCTTGCGGGCGAGGCGGCCGGCCGCATCGATGTCTGGGCCCTTGCCGTGCCTGTCCTGCTCTCCATCGCAGTCGCCATCTACGCCATGGTGAACGATCCCCACGACCTGCCCGGCAGCCTGCCGACGGAGCGTGTGGCGGCGGCCTCGCCGGGAGACGTGCCTGACGGCGAATGGCACCAATATGGCCGGACACCCTTGGGGCAACGCTTCTCGCCGCTGGACCAGATCACCACCGGAAACGTCGCGAACCTTCGTGTCGCCTGGCAGTACCGCACCGGCGACGTGAAGCTGCCGCAGGATGTGGGCGAAACCACCTATCAGGTCACGCCATTGAAGGTCGGGGACACGCTCTACCTTTGCACGCCCCACAACTGGGCGATCGCCCTCGATGCCCGGACGGGGCAGGAGAAATGGAAGTTCGATCCGAATGCGGGGCTGAACCCCGACCGGCAGCACCAGACCTGCCGCGGCGTCACCTACTGGGCCGACCCGGCGGCAGCGCCGGACGCCGAATGCGCGACGCGTGTCTACCTGCCGACATCCGACGCGCGGCTGATCGCGCTCGACGCCGCGTCCGGAGAGATTTGCACCGGCTTCGCGGATCAGGGCACGCTGCGGCTCGAGACCGGCATGCGCTACAATCCGGCCGGCTACTATTATTCGACCTCCCCGCCGGTCGCCGTCGACGACAAGATCATCATCGGCGGCGCGGTCAACGACAACTATTCGACCGAAGCGCAGTCGGGCGTCATCCGCGCATTCGACATTCGCACCGGGGCACTCGTGTGGAACTGGGATTCGGGCAATCCCGACGTCACCACGCCGATCGCCCCCGGCGAGACCTACACGACCAACTCGCCCAATAGCTGGTCGGTCTTCAGCTACGACCAGGATCTCGGGCTCGTCTACATCCCGCTCGGGAACCAGGTGCCGGACCAGCTCGGCATGGGCCGCAGCGAAAGCGTCGAGCGATTCTCGTCCTCGATCGTCGCACTCGACATCGGCACCGGGCAGGTGCGCTGGGTGCGCCAGACCGTGCATCATGACCTGTGGGACATGGACGTGCCGGCACAGCCGGTCCTGCTGGACATCGCAGGGGCGAACGGCACCACCGTCCCGGCGCTCGTCGGGCCGACGAAGCAGGGCGACATCTATGTGCTCGACCGGCGCACGGGCGAGCCCGTCATTCCCATCCGTGAGGTTCCCGCGCCCGGCGGCGCCATCCCCGAAGACTTCACCTCGGCCACCCAGCCCGTATCGGAGCTGACCTTCATGCCGCCCCCGCTCGCGGAAAGGGACATGTGGGGCATCACCCTGCTCGACCAGCTCGTCTGCCGCATCCAGTTCCACCGCCATCGATATGAGGGCCGCTATACCCCGCCCTCGCTGGAGGGGACGATCGTCTATCCGGGCAATTTCGGCGTCTTCAACTGGGGCAGCGTCGCGGTCGATCCCGAGCGGCAGATCATGTTCGGCATGCCGACCTATCTCGCCTTCACCTCGCGGCTCGTGCCGCGCGACGAGATTCCGCCGCCCGGCGAAGACGAGAAGGCGAGCGAGCAGGGCCTGAACCGGAACGAGGGCGCACCCTATGGCGTCTATATGGGGCCGTTCCTCGGACCGCTCGGAATTCCCTGCCAGGCGCCGCCATGGGGCTATGTCGCGGGCGCGGATCTCCGCACGGGGCAGATCGCCTACAGGCACAGGAACGGCACCGTCTATGACATGACCGTCCTGCCTCTGCCGTTCAAGCTCGGCGTACCGGGCATCGGCGGCCCCATGATCACGCGTGGCGGCGTGGCCTTTCTCGCCGCGGCGGTCGACAACTATCTGCGCGCCTACGACGTGACGACCGGCCGGCAGCTTTGGGAGGCACGCCTTCCCGCCGGCGGCCAGGCGACGCCGATGACCTACACCGCCGACGGGAAGCAATATGTGGTGATCGTCGCGGGCGGTCACGGATCGATCGGGACCAAGGCCGGCGACTACGTGATCGCCTATACGCTGCCTTAGCCGGTCAGGATTTGATGATTTTCGACGTTGCGGGCAGCCGGAGACGATAGCGAACGCCGTCGCCGCTGAAATCGCGATCGACGACGGCGCCCAGGTCGTACGGCATCGTGCGCATGAGGAGTTCCGTACCGAACCCCTCCCGGATCGTCTCTGCCGTGTCGATCTCGACGCCCGTTTCGGTCCATTCGAGCTCCAGCGACGAATCTTCCACGCCGGCTCCGACGATACGCCACCTGATCTCGATCTCGCCGGATCTCGTCGACAACGCTCCGTACTTGATGGCGTTGGTCGTCAATTCATGCAGCGCAAGCCCGATCGTTTCCGCGGCCTTCGCGGTGAGTTCGACGCGCGGGCCGTTGATCTTTGTTCGGTCGCTTTCACGTGCGGACGCGGCCATCAGCGTGTCGGCCACAAGGGTCGCCAGGTTGAGGCCGGCGGAAGGATCGCGGGTGACGGCCGCCTGCACCCGTGCGAAGGCGGCGATGCGGCCGTCGAGGTGCATGGCCAGTTCCTCGACCGTCTTGCTCGACGCCGCCGACCGGCGGACGACGGACCTCATGATCGCCAGCGTGTTGCGGACCCGGTGCTGGAGCTCGGCCAGCAGCAAGGTCTGGCGCCGCTCGGACTCCTTCAGTTCGGTGATGTCGTGGCCGACGCCGCCTATTAGGTCGATGTCTCCCCCCGGGCCGGGTATCGGAAAGTCCGTGTTCCGCAGCCATCGTATCTCGCCGTCGGCCGGCCTGCGGATGCGGTATTCGAAACTCACCCGCCGGCCGTCGCGAACCTGCCGGATATGCTCCGTCACATGTTCGCGATCTTCCGGCAGGACCAGTTCCAGCCAGTTACGCAGCTCGTTGCCCGACAATGCCTCCCGCCGGGTCATGCCGTAGATGGATTCGAATGCCGGCGTCAGATATTCCCAGCGCAGGCTGCGGGCGTCGCGGATCCACAGCACATCCGAAGCGGCCTCGCCGAATTGCCGCAGGCGCTCCTCGCTCTCCCGCAGCGCTTCTATCGCCTTCATCCGTTCCGTCGTTTCCATGACCGTGTCGATCATGCCAAGGACGGTTCCGTCGGCGGCGCGCACGGGGCTGTAGGAGAAGGTGAAATAGGCCTGTTCCGGCTTTCCCGAGCGTTCGATCACCAGCGGATAATTCTCGATGAAGGTCGCCTCGCCGGAGAAGGCGCGCTCGGCGATCGGCCCGATCTGGCTCCATGCCTCTCTCCAGACATCCGCGAATGACCGTCCGAGCGCTTCCGGCTTGTTTCCGAGGATGGGGCGGAAGGCGTCATTGTAGATCGTCGTCAGGCTCTTGCCCCACACGAGGGCGGCCGGGAAAGTATTGTCGATGACGAGACTGACGAAGAGCCTGAGCTCCGGATCCCACTGCCGGATCGGGCCGAGCGGCGTCGCGGTCCAGTCGAACGAGCGTATGCGCCGCGCCATCTCGCTATCGCCCGGCGGCCACGGATGCGGCGGCCTGCTGCTACTCGTTGGCATCCAGATGTGCACCCTCCCGCTCGAGATGAAGGTAGTTGGCATTGAAGAGGCCGGCATGCATCAGGCGGTCCAGATCCGGAATGGTCAGAAGCCTGCTGGAAAGATTGATCAGCTTCAGGTTCCGCAATTCCTGAAGGGTTCGATTGACGTGAACCGGCGACATGCCCGTGGCGTCGGCCAGTTCCGCCTGGGTGATCGGGAAATCACAGGCGTTGCCGCGGGCGAGGCCGGCCGTGCGAAGGCGGATGTAGAGTTCGCACATAAGATGCGCGATGCGCTCCAGCGCGTCCCGCTGTCCGAGGTTGACCGTCCATTCCCGCTGGATCGCCATGGAAACCAAGGCGTCCCACCAGAGCGCCTGGGTGATGCGCGGGTGGCCGTCCAGTATCGCATCGAATGCCTGGCGGGAGATTTCGGCAAGCCGAAGGCTGGTGATGCTGGAGATCGAATGGTCCATCTCCCGCAGGATGAAGACGTTCAGATCGCACAGATCTCCCGGAAGGAAGAAGCCCACGATCTGGCGGCGGCCGTCCTCGAGATGCTTGTAGCGGCAGGCCCACCCTTCCAGGACGAGATAGATGACCTTGGGATTGTCACCCTCGGCCAGTATCTGCTCGTGAGGCCCCAGTTTCCGGACGCGCTGCGCCGCGACCCTGTCGAGGACCTCGCGGTCGTCGCGGGAGAGCCGGACGAAATGTTCCAGCTTTCTGATGAGTGCGTCCGCCAAATCAGCCTCTGATATGAACCGCCGGCTTCCAAGTAGCGCCCGGCACCTGCCGACTTCTTCACCTATGTTAGTTTCGAAACGCAAATCGCGCCTTATTCAAGGCTTTGCATGGAAGGGACCTGCGATACCGTGGCCGATAATGAACAGAAAGACGGCTTTGTGGTGCTCGTCGTGGAGGACGAATATTTCATCGCCAATGAAATTTCCGAGGCTCTGCAAGAAGTGGGTGCAAATATCCTCGGTCCCGTGGGCAAGCTCGACGAAGCCCTGCGTCTCATCGAGGCTCATCGTATCGACGCCGTCGTGCTGGACATAAACCTGCGCGGAGAGCTCGCTTTCTCGGTCGGCGACGAACTGGCCGCGCGCGGAATCCCCTTTGTCTTCGCGACCGGCTATGATCCGTTGATCATACCGCAGAGACACCGGAATGTCTCCCGCTGGGAGAAGCCCTATGACGCCAGCACGCTGTCCCGATACGTCATCCGCCTGAAGCGGGTGCGCGTTTCCTGAACCGGCCATCGACGCCTCGCGCACCGGAACATCAGGCCTTTCCAGCAGTTTGATGGAAGCCTTGTTGAAGCGGGAGCCCGGCGTCGCGCTCCGGACTTGGGAAGTCCTTGAATGGAAGGCGGCCTTCTTCTCATCCTCGTCTGCTCGCTTCTTCCCGCACTTGCGTCACCTGTCGGCGGGCTCGTCGCGATCTGGACGCAGCCCTCGACCCTGTTCCTGTCGATCGCAGTCGGCCTGGCGGGCGGCATGTTGCTGGGCACATTCGCCTTCGAAATGATGCCCGGCGCGGTCGAACGCGCGGGGGCGGTTCTGGCCGTCGGGGGCTTCGTCGCGGGAGTCCTCCTTACCTACGGGTTCGATCTCTTCATCAATCGCGGCGCCATGGCCGGCGAGGAAGCCGAGCAGAAGGAAGCGGTCGAGACATTTCATCGGCGTCATCCGCCGCGTGGTGGCCAGATCACGGTTTTCGCGGGCGGCACGAGCGCGGAGGAACTGATCGAGGGCGTCAGCATCGGCGTGAGCGCCGCAATGAACCCGGAGCTGGCCCTGGTGGTCGGCTTCAGCATCCTGGTGGACAACATAAGCGAGGCGCTGAGCATCGGCGAACTGGTCCGCGAAAAGGACAAGGAAACCTTCCGCTGGACGATACTGAAGTGGACCGGCCTCATCGGCCTCTCGCTTCTTGTTTCCGCCCTGGTCGGCTATTTCGCGCTCCGGAACCTTCCCGAGCCGGCGCTCGGCGTCCTGCTCGCGGTGGGAGCCGGAGGGATGTTCTATCTGACGGTCTCGCAACTGGTTCCCGAGGCCGAAGCGCATCACTATCGCGGCTCGGGACCGCTCTCGACCGCGCTGGGCTTCATCGTCGCATTGATCCTGTCGAAGCTCACCTGAGAGCCGGCGCCCTCCGGCGGCGCTTCCGGCCTCAACATGCGCATCAGCACATGCGAGCGACGGATGAAGTGCTGGAACAGTGCACCCGCCACATGAAGCACGATCGCGCCGAGAAGGATGTTCTTCATCGCCTCATGCGCCTCGCCGGCCAGCCGAACACCGAGAAACCACGCGATCAAGCCTGTCGCCGGCAGAAGCAGGAGCATGAGATAGATCAGCCAGTGGATGCCTTCTGCAAACAACTGCATCAGTCTCGGCTCGTCCGCCGGCGGAGCAGGCGCGCCGCGGGTGAAGCGCAGCCAAAGCCTGATGAGCGCGAGAAGCAGGATCAGCAGGCCCCCGGCGATGTGCATATAGGCCAGTAGCCGCACGTCGGCGGAATCCGGCGCGCCGCGAAGCTGGTTGCGCCACGCCGACTCGATGCCGTCATGTGCGACGAACTGGAAGGCGACCAGCACAACCACCGCCCAATGGAGGGCGATCTGGGTGGAGGAATAGCCGGTCACCTTTCCCGTCATCTTCGATTACCTCATGCGTCCAGCCCAACCGCTCTACGACAATGGCGCTCCCGCGTCCGTGTTCCGCAGTCCGCGCGGGGAAGAGGAACTCCTGAGGTCCTCGGGCGCCGCGGCCGCTGCTCGGAACCTTATGTGTTCAACGATGTTAGCAATCCGTTGCGTTTGGAGGAGAAGGTTTGACAGGCGGGCGCATTTCGAGAAGGCGGGTCTTATCGAGTTCATTGCTGGGTGCAGCGACACTTGCCGCGTCGGCCACCTTCGCAAAGACAGGTATCCCCTGGACCGCCGGCACGTCTCCTTATCCTCGCGGCTTCGGAGCAACACGCTTCTTCACACAGCCCGAGCGCCGATGCGTCGATGCTCTCGTCGCCAGGCTGATCCCGACCGACGATCTGGGACCGGGCGCACGCGAGGCCGGCGTCGTCGATTTCATCGACGATCAACTCGCGGGCGCCTATGGCCGCGGCGAGAGCTGGTACATGAAAGGACCGTTTGCTGAAGGCCTGAAGACACAGGGATATCAAAGCGAGCACCCGCCCGCCGGCCTCTACCGTGCCGCCCTCGCGGCGCTCGACGCCCACTGTCGCGAACGCTTCGGGGACCGCGCCTTCTCCGAGTTGGAAGATGATGAGCAGGACACGATCCTGAAGGAAATCGAGGACGAGAAGCTGGAGTTCGAAGGGGTGTCGGCCTCCGCCTTCTTCGAGATGCTCATGGAGAATACCATCGAGGGCTTTTTCTGCGACCCGCTTTATGGCGGGAACCGCGACATGGTCGGCTGGAAGCTCGTCGGCTTCCCCGGCGCCCGATACGACTACCGCGACCATCTCGATCACAACGGGGCGGCGATCCCGATCGAGCCGGTGAGCCTTTCCGGCCGACCGGCCTGGAGCAGCGATTGAACCCACCCGTCCCGCAAGGGCAGGCAGGCAAGGAGGAATGGAATGGCGCGGAAACTTCCGCCGGTTGACGTTGTGCTGGTCGGGTTCGGATGGACGGGTGCGATCATGGCGCAGGAACTCACGGAAGAAGGTCTGGAAGTGCTGGCAATCGAGAGGGGTCCCTGGCGCGACACGCCGAGCCATTTCCCCACAACGGCGGCCCAGGACGAGATCCGCTGGTACTGGCGCAAGGAGATGTTCCAGTCGGCATCGCGCGAGACGCTTACTTTCCGCAACAACCGCAGCCAGACCGCGCTGCCGATGCGTCGCTGGGGCTCGTTCCTGCCGGGCGAAGGCGTCGGCGGCGGGGGCGTGCACTGGAACGGCCAGACCTGGCGCTTTCTGCCCAGCGACTTCCTGGCCGCCAGTCACAACACCGCGCGTTACGGACCGATGCGCCCCGGCATGACCGTGCAGGATTACGGCGTCACCTACGAGGAACTGGAAGCGCATTACGACCGCTTCGAAAAGCTGTGCGGCATCGGCGGCACGGCCGGCAACCTGAAAGGCGAGATCCATGAAGGCGGAAACCCGTTCGAGGGAGCCCGCAGCGCCGAATATCCCAACCCGCCGATGCACATGACCTTCGCGCAAAACCGATTCGAAGCGGCGGCCAGGGAGCTCGGCCTCAAACCCTTTCCCGGCCCGTCGGCCAACATGACGCGGCCTTACGTGAATCCGCTCGGCTGCCAGCTCGCGCCATGCACCTATTGCGGCTTCTGCGAAAAATATGGCTGCGGCAACTACTCCAAGGCAAGTCCGCAGACCGCCATCCTGCCGGTTCTCATGCGCAAGCCCAACTTCTCACTGAAGGTCCACAACGAGGTCCTTGTAGTGAAGCTCGATTCGACCGGCGCTCGCGCCACCGGCGTCATTCATGTCGATCAGAACGGGGAAGAATACGAACAGCCGGCCGACCTCGTGATCCTGTGCGCCTACCAGCTTTCCAACACGCGTCTGATGATGCTGTCCGGCATCGGCGAAATCTACAATCCCGCGACCGGCGAAGGCCTCGTGGGGAAGAACTACTGCTATCAGGTCATGTCGGGCGCCGACGTCTTCTTCGACGACAAGTACACCAACGAGTTCGTCGGTGCCGGCGCGCTCGGCATGTGCGTCGACGAGTACAATGGCGACAATTTCGATCATTCCGGCCTGGGCTTCATCGGCGGCGGCTACATATCCTGCTGGACGACCCATTCGAGGCCGATCGAGCGGCAGCGCACGCCGGAAGGCACGCCCGAATGGGGGTCGGCATGGAAGAAGGCGGTCGCCGAGAACTTTCTGAAATCGTCCAATGTCGGCGCCCACGGCGCCTCGATGGCCTACGCCACGAACTATCTCGATCTCGACCCCACCTACACCGACATCTACGGCCGCCCGCTGATGCGGATGACCTTTGACTTCACGCCCAACGACAGGGCGATGTCGGCCTTCCTGACGGAGCGGGTGCGCGAGATCGCCGGGCGCATGGGCGCGCGGGAGATCAAGCTCAGCCCTCGCGAAGGGCCTTATGATTCCATGCCCTACCAGACGACGCACAACACGGGCGGCACCATCATGGGCACCAATCCGCGAAACAGCGTCGTCAACCGCTATCTGCAAAGTTGGGAGGTATCGAACCTGTTCGTCATGGGCGCCGGCGTGTTCCCGCAGAATGCCGGCTACAACCCTACCGGCACCGTGGCCGCGCTCGCATACTGGTCGGCCGATGCGATCCGGAACCGATATCTGCGTAGCCCCGGCCCGCTGGTGCAGGCATGAGGACGGCGCGCCATTCAACCGCTGCGCTCCTCGCCGGCGCTCTCCTCGGGGACCCCTTGCCGGCGCGCGCGCAGGAGGCCGTGTACTCGCAGGTGGAGCGGGGGCGCTATGCGCTGATTACCGGCAATTGCCAGGGGTGTCACACGGCGCCGGGAGAGGCGCCTTTTGCTGGCGGCCGCGGATTGGAGACGCCCTTCGGAACGATCTACACGCCCAACATCACCTTCGAGCCGGAAACCGGCCTCGGCCGCTGGTCGCGCGACGATTTTTGGCGGGCGATGCATGAGGGCATCGCACCCGACGGGTCGCGCCTCTATCCCGCCTTCCCCTATCCGCATTTTTCGAAGATGCCGCGCGACGAGGTCGACGCGCTTTACGACTACCTCGCAACCCTGCCGCGCGTGAAGAAGGAGAAGCCGGACAACGAGCTGCCGTGGCCGCTTTCGTGGCGTTTCACCCTCGCCGCATGGCGCTGGCTGTTCTTTGAACCGGAACCCTTCGTGCCCAATCCGCAGAAGTCCGAGGCATGGAATCGCGGTGCCTATCTGGTTGAGGGGCCGGCACACTGCGCCGGCTGCCACACCGAGAAGAACTTTGCCGGAGCCGACAAGCCGGACCGCCATCTGATGGGCGGACAACTGGAGGACTGGGCCGCGCCGGATATCCGCGGCGGTCGCAACGGCGGCCTGGCGGACTGGAGCGAGGACGACATCGTCGAATTCCTGAAGACCGGCCGTAATGTTCATACGGCGGCGTTCTCGATCATGTCGGAAGTGATCGAGTTTTCCACGCAGCACATGGTCGAGGCGGACCTGCGCGCCATCGCCGTCTATCTGAAAGACCTGGAGGGCGAGGAGCGCCGTGCTCCCGCCGAGCCCGACGAGGCCGTGATGCAGGCGGGCGCGGCGATCTATTTCGACAATTGCAGCGCCTGTCACGTCTCCGACGGCGCCGGCGTCCCGCGCTTCTTCGCCCCGCTGGCCGGCTCCGGCAAGGTCAACAACGAGGACGCCACGACGGTGATCCGGGTGATCCTCGAAGGCGCTCGTGCCGTGCCCACGCATGTCCGCCCCTCGCCGCTGACTATGCCGGCCTTCGGCTGGAAGCTCGACGACGAGCAGATCGCGGCGGTGGCCACCTATGTGCGGGCAAGCTGGGGCAACCGCGGCGGCGCGGTCTCGGCGTCCGAGGTCGCCGACCTCAGGGAACGCCTCGGCGAAGGCCTCGGGCCGGATCGATAGCACCTGAAGCGAGGAGAAAGAGCATGCGACGCATTCTTATTACAAGTGCATCAATCGTGATAGCGACGGCGGCATTGGCTCAGGAGCCGGCGACTGCGGTGGCGCGCTTCGTTGACGGCGATGGCGAGGCGAACGGCTCTGCCGAACTGTGGGAGGCGCCTTCTGGTGGCGTGCTGATCAGGATCGAGGTCTCCGATCTGCCGTCGGAATCCTGGGTGGCCTTCCATGTCCACGAGACCGGCACCTGCGACCACACCACGGATCACGAATCGGCAGGCGCCCACTTCAATCCCGGCTCGAAAGACCATGGCTATATGGCCGCCGGCGGGCCGCATGCCGGCGATATGCCGAACCAGTACGTGCCGTCGGACGGAACGCTCCGCGCCGAAGTGTTCAACCATGCCGTGACGCTCGCCGACGGCGACAACGGCATTCGCGGCCGGGCATTGATGATCCACGCCAAACCGGATGATTATCGTAGCCAGCCCTCCGGCGACGCGGGAGATCGGCTGGCATGCGCGGTGATAGAATAGTCGGACGGACGGAAGGGGTGCCTGTCTCGTCCCACGTCGAGAGGTGAGCCCGAAATTCCCATGACAGGAAGAATGAGGGGCATCGGCAGGAACGGACGAAACGATTGGGTGGCGGAATGGTCGGCGGCCCGGCGGCGTGCCGGAGCCGCTCGCGCCTTGCTGCCCTGTGCGATGCTGCCTCTGGTCGCCTCCTGCGGCGGCATCCAGTCCGCGCTCGATCCGGCGGGCGTGGAGGCCGACGGTGTCGCGACACTTTTCTGGGTGATGACGATTGGAGGCTTGGTCATCTGGGCGGGGGTCGTCGTCCTCGTGCTCTATGCCTCGCGCTGGAAGCGAAGCGCCTTCTCGGAAGACGCCGCCGGCAGGCTGATCCTGTGGGCCGGCGGCGCATTTCCTGTCGCCGTGCTCGCCGCGCTGCTGATATACGCTCTCTGGCTGATGCCGTCGCTGCGGCCCTTTGGCGACCGCGAGCAGGCGGGCCTGCGCGTCGAGGTCGTCGGCAGCCAGTTCTGGTGGCACGTCGTCTACCATCCGCGCGAGGGGCCTCCCGTCGTCTCGGCCAACGAGATCAGGCTGCCCGCCGGCCAGCGCGTCGAATTTTCGCTGACGAGCACGGACATGATCCATTCCTTCTGGATACCGGCGCTGGGAGGCAAGATGGATCTCATCCCCGGCCGCGTGAACCGGCTGTCGCTGCTGGCCACGCCTGCGGGGATCTATCGTGGCCAGTGCGCCGAGTTCTGCGGCATGTCCCATGCGCATATGGCGTTTCCGGCAATCGTCATGGAGCCGGCATCGTTCGAGGCATGGCTCGGCCCCCGCGCCGCGCCGTCCGCCGGCATCGATGCAGGCGGCAGCGGACGCGCGCTGTTCCTGCGCGAGGGCTGCGGCGACTGTCACCGCATCGCCGGCACCGAGGCGCAGGGCACGGCAGGACCCGACCTCTCCCATGTCGGCTCGCGGCAGACCATCGGCGCGGGCCTGCTGGAAAACGACGCCGAAGCGCTGGCCCGCTTCATCGCCCACCCGTCCTCGCTGAAACGGGGAAGCCGGATGCCGTCCTATCTGCAACTGTCTGAGAACGAGCTTGCCGCGATCGCCGCATGGCTGAAGGGGCTGGAATGAACGACGCGTCCACGCCCGAACGGGACAAGGCGGCCGAGGAGGCGCAGCTTCGCGCGGTTTGGGACAATCCCGGCGGCTGGCGCTACTGGACCTCGGTCAACAACACGCAGATCGGCCTCTGGTACGGCGCGACCGCCTTTGCCTTCATGCTGTTCGCAGGGCTCCTGGCGCTGCTGGTGCGCGCCCAGCTCGCCGTGCCCGAGAACGATCTGATCTCGCCCGAACTCTACAACCAGGCCTTCACCCTGCACGGCACGGTGATGATGTTCCTCTTCGCCGTGCCGATCTTCGAAGCCGTCGCGATCTTCCTGCTGCCACCCATGCTCGGCGCGCGCGAACTGCCGTTCCCGCGGCTTGGCGCCTTCGGGTTCTGGAGCTTCCTGATCGGCGGCGTCTTCGTCTGCGGCTCCATCTTCTTCGGGGCAGCGCCCAACAGCGGCTGGTTCATGTACCCGCCGCTCGCGACATCCGAACAGGCCGGCATCGGCGCCGATATCTGGCTGCTCGGCCTTTCCTTCATCGAGGTCGCGTCGCTGGCCGCAGCGGTCGAGCTTATCGTCGGCATCATGAAGTGCCGCGCGCCGGGCATGCGGATCAACCTGATGCCGCTCTTCGCCTGGTATCTGCTGATCGTGGCGGGGATGATCCTGTTCGCCTTCCCCCCGCTGATCGCCGGCGATCTCCTGTTCGAAATGCAGCGCATGTTCGACTGGCCGTTCTTCGATCCGGAGCGTGGCGGCGATCCGCTCCTGTGGCAGCACCTGTTCTGGATATTCGGCCATCCCGAGGTGTACATCATCTTTCTGCCGGCCATCGCGCTTCTGGCGATGATCATTCCGACCTTCGCAGGGCGGCCGATCGTCGGCTATTCCTGGATCGTGCTCGCTGCCGTCGGGACCGGCTTCCTGTCCTTCGGCCTGTGGGTGCACCACATGTTCGCCACCGGCCTGCCGCAGATATCGCTCGCCTTCTTCTCCGCGGCATCCGCGGCGGTCGCGATCCCTACGGCGGTGCAGATCTTCGTCTTCATCGCCACCATGCTGGCGGGGCGGATGATCTTTTCCATCCCGATGCTGTTTGCGACGGGCGGAATCGCGATCTTCGTCATGGGCGGGCTGACCGGCGTCATGGTGGCTCTGGTGCCGTTCGATTGGCAGGCCCATGACAGCTATTTCATCGTCGCGCATCTGCACTATGTGCTGATCGGCGGCATGCTGTTTCCGGTGTTTGCGGGCCTTTATTACTATTACCCGCTGATCGACGGGAAATACATGTCGGAAAGTGTCGGCCGCCTGGCGTTCTGGCTGATGTTCACCGGCTTCAACATCACCTTTTTCCCCATGCATCTGGCGGGCCTGCGCGGAATGCCCAGGCGCGTCTACACCTATCCGGCCGACATAGGCTGGGACTGGCTGAACCTGACGTCCACCATGGGCGCCGTCGTGCTCGGCATCGGCATGTTCGCCGTGGTGGTCGATGTCACGCTGCACCGTCCCGACAGGCCGCCGCGGCGCAAGCAGAATCCGTGGAATGCAGGAACGCTCGAATGGCTCAACGAGCCGGAGGAGAACTGGGGCGTGCGCTCCATCCCGCATATCGAAAGCCGCTACCCGCTATGGGATCAGAAGAATTTGGCGGAAGAGGTCCGCGCCGGCGACTGGTATCTGGCCGATGCGAAGGAAGGCCGCCGCGAAACGCTGGTGACCTCGGTGCTCGACGCGGAGCCGGAGCAGGTGCTGCGTGTCAGCGGCACGGCCTATGTCACGATCGTCAGCGCCGCGCTGCTGGGCACGGTCTTCGTGGCGCTGACATTCAAGTGGTGGCTGATTTCCCTCGTCTCCGGCGTCGCCTTCGTCGCGGCGGTCATCTGGTGGCTGTGGACCGGCAGCGGCGACATTCCGGAGAAGGAGAACAAGGACATCGGGCGCGGCGTCAGCTTGCCGCTCTACGTCTCCGGCGTGAAGTCGACCGGCTGGTGGGCGATGTTCATCACCATGACCGGCGACAGCACGGCATTCGTCAGCCTCGTCTTCGGCTATTTCTTCTACTGGACCATACATGAGGATTTCACAGGCGGAGTGTCCGGCCCCGGCGCGTTCTGGCCCATGACGGCGCTGGCGCTGTTCGCCGCTGCGTGGGCGGCAACGCTTGCCGCCCGCGAGGCCAACCGGCGCGCCGGCATCGGCGTCGCGCGCGTGCTCCTGGTTCTGGGGGCAGCTTTCTCGGTCGGGGGCTGCGCGGCGGCACTGGCGGGGCCGTGGACGAGCGGCATGGATCCGACCGCCCATGTGTATCCGGCGATCGTCTGGACGCTCGTCATCTGGGCCGCGGTCCATGGCGCGGTCGGCGTCCTCATGCAACTCTACTGTCTGGCGCGCAGCCTTGCCGGCCGGCTCACCGCGCGGCACGACATGGATCTGCACAATGTCGCGCTCTACTGGCACTTCATGCTGGTGACGGCGCTGATCACCTTCGCGGTCGTCGGCCTATTCCCGAGGGCGCTGTGATGTGGCGTCTTTTGCCCCGCGAGGTGGAATCCTTGTGGACGCTGTTCACGGCGCCCATCGTCTGGGCGCTTCATTTCCTTGCCTGCTATGTCGGGGCGGCGATCTTCTGCGAGAAGCCGGGCTTCCTCGGAACGGACTTCCAGAATCTGCGCGTGGCGATCGCGGTGCTCACGATTCTCTCGCTTGCCATGATCGTCGTCTCCGCGATCCTGGCCTGGCGCCAATGGGGTTTCGGCACCGGCGATCCGCCGCACGACGATCCGACCCGTCGCGACCGGCTGCTGTTTCAGGGCTATGCGACGCTGCTGCTTTCCGGCCTCAGCTTCGTGGCGGTGGTCTTCACGGCGCTTCCCGTCCTCTTCGTCACGGAGTGCCTACGATGAGGCGGTTGGCGCTTCCCGCCGGCGTGCTGCTGCTCGCCGCGATCTGGCTCGGTCCGCTTCTCGGGGCGTGGCGCGAATCGTTCAGCGCGCACATGCTCGCCCATACCGGCGTGATCGCCGTCTCCGCGCCTCTCATCGCGATCGGCTTGCCGGACAGGTGGCGGCCCGGCCCGGCGATGCCCGTCGCCCTGCCGGTCCTGGCTTCGGTCGTCGAACTCCTTGCCGTATGGGGGTGGCACGCACCGGTCATGCGTGCGGCGGCGGAAACCTCGCCGGCCGTGACTGTCGCCGAGCAGGCGACCTTCCTGCTCGTCGGCGTGCTTCTCTGGTGCACGAGCTTCGCCGCGCCGGATGAACGAAAGCATGCCGCCACGGGCGCAGCCGCGCTGCTGCTGACGTCCATTCACATGACGTTGCTCGGCGTGCTGCTCGCCCTCAGCCCGCGCCCGCTCTACGGCGCAGGCGAGGTCACCTGTTTCGGATTCGTGCTTGACGGCAGCCAGGACCAGCAGCTCGGCGGCGTCGTCATGCTGCTTGTCGGCTCGGTGGTCTACCTGGCCGGGGGCATATCGCTGGTCGCCCGGCTGCTGGCGAGCCCGTCGGCGGTGGCGAATGTCTCCGCGCCATCGGACTGGCGCGGGAGATGATCGCCGACGGCGGGCTGAAGATATTGCTTGATCGACCGACCAATAGAACTAGAATTCCCCGACCGTCCGGTTCGTTCGGGCGCCAGGGGAGAATTATATCATGAGCAGGAAGAGCTTTCTTGCCGTTGTCGCGGCAGCGATGGCGGTTGTGGGATCGGCGATGCCGGCCTTCGCGGAGTGGCCTGAGAAGGCGATCACGATCGTCGTCGGCAATCCGCCCGGCGGTCCCACCGACATCTTCGCCCGGATGATCGGGCCCGAGATCGAGAAGCGGCTGGGCCGGAACGTGATCGTGGAGAACAAGCCGGGCGGCGCCGGCATCGTCTCGGGGCAATATGTGTTGTCGCAACCGGCGGACGGCTATACGCTGTGGATGTCCGCGCCGACGCATCTGGTGCTGCAGACCCTGGTGCGCACGCCGCCGCCCTATACGCTGGATGATTTCGCGCCGGTCGTCGCGGTCTCCTACGGTGCGGGCGCCCTGATGGTGAATGCGGACACCGGCATCAAGACCGTGCAGGATCTGGTCGACCGGGCAAAGGCTGAGCCCGGCAAGCTGAACTACGCCTCGACCGGCATCGGCTCGACCGCTCATATCTCGTTCGAGCGCATCAAGGACATCCTCGGCGTCGATATCGCCCATATACCCTACGCCGGCGGCGCTCCTGCCTTCGCCGCAGTTCTTTCCGGCGAGGCGGACATGCTCACCGCCGACATCGGCACCGCGAAGGATGCCCTGCAGAGCGGCAAGCTGACCGCGCTGGCGGTTCTTGGTCCGAGCCGCGATGCGTCGCTGCCCGATGTACCGACCGCCGACGAGACCGGTCTTCTGCCCGGTTACGAAGCGCTCTTCTATCTGGGCCTCGTCGCGCCGAAGGGCACCGATCCGGATGCTATCCGCAAGGTGAACGAGGCCGTCAACGAGGCGTTGAAGGATCCGAAGCTCACCGAAAAGATCGCCGCCCTGAACTACACGCCGCTCGGCGGCACGCCCGAAGCCTTCGGCGAGATGATGGTGAAGGATGCCGAGGCGTCGAAGCCCATCGTCAGCCGCCTCGGGATCAAGGTCGAATGAGACTTCGGCCTGTGGACGGCCAGGGCTTCGGCTCCGGCCTCCTCTTCGCCGGCGCGGGCATTCTCGGGCTGATCCTCGCCGGCGGCTATTCCATGGGAACCGCCGGGCGCATGGGGCCGGGCTATTTCCCCATGCTCGTCTCAGGCGGCCTGACCCTGATCGGCGTCGTGCTGCTCGTCCGCTCGCTGCGGATCGAAGGTGCGGCGATCGCGCCCTTCAACTGGCGCGTCGTGGTCTGCGGCGCCGGAGCCATTGCCGCCTTCGGGGTGCTGATCCGCCCTGCCGGGCTGGTCGCGGCCGTGGCGGCGCTGACCGTGCTGATGGGACTGGCCCGGCCGGGCGCGCGCTGGGTGGAGATCGGCGTCGTTTCCGTTGTCATGGCGCTGTTCTGCTGGCTCGTCTTCATCGTTGGCCTCGACGCCCCGATGCGGCTTTGGGGACGTCTCGGGGCATGATCGACAATCTCGCTCTCGGCCTCGGCGCCGCCGCCACGCCGATCAATATCGGCGTGGCGCTCATCGGCTGCCTGCTCGGCACGATGATCGGCGTCCTGCCCGGCATCGGCGCGGTCGCCACGCTGGCCATGCTCATGCCCATCACCTACGGACTCGATCCGCTGACCGGGCTCATTATGCTGGCGGCGATCTATTACGGCGCGCAATATGGCGGCTCGACCACCGCGATCCTCGTCAACATGCCGGGCGAAAGCTCGTCGGTCGTCACCTGCCTCGACGGCTATCACATGGCGCAGAAGGGGCGGGCGGGCGCGGCGCTGACCGTCGCGGCGCTGGGGTCCCTGTTCGCGGGGGTCGTCGGGACACTGGTCATCGCCGGCTTCGGCCCGATGCTGGCGAAGGCATCCCAGTCCTTCCAGTCGCCGGAATATTTCGCGCTGATGGTTTTCGGCCTGATCGGGTCGATCGTGCTCGCGTCGGGCAGCCTGCTGAAGGCTGTGGGCATGATATTCCTCGGCCTGCTTTTCGGGCTCGTCGGCACCGACGCGACCTCGGGCACCATGCGCTATGCCTTCGGGCAGGCGAACCTGTTCGAGGGGATCGACTTCGTCGTCATGGCCCTCGGCCTTTTCGGCCTGCCCGAAATCCTGCGCAATCTAGAGGGGAACGCGGATTCCGAGCGGTCGCGCATCGCCACCGTGGGGTCGCTGTTTCCGTCGCGCGCCGAATGGCGGCGGGCGATCCCGGCGGCCCTGCGCGGGACGGGTCTGGGCGCCGTGCTCGGCATCCTGCCCGGCGGAGGATCGGTGCTCGCCTCCTTTGCCTCCTACGCCGTGGAGAAGCAGGTGTCTGGCCAGCCGCAAAGCTTCGGGACCGGACGGATCGAGGGCGTTGCCGGCCCCGAATCCGCCAACAATGCCGCCGCCCAGACCGCCTTCATTCCCATGCTGTCGCTGGGCATCCCCAGCCATCCGGTGATGGCGCTGATGATGGGCGCGATGATGGTGCACGGAATCAGCCCCGGCTCGGGCCTGATCGACAAGCAGCCGGTGCTGTTTTGGGGAATGGTCGCGTCGATGCTGATCGGCAATCTCATGCTGGTGATCATCAACCTGCCCATGATCGGGATCTGGGTGAAGCTGCTCAGGGTGCCCTACCGGCTGCTGTTTCCCGCCATCGCCATCTTCTGCTGCATCGGCATCTATTCGGTGCGCGGCGAGGCGTTCGACCTGTGGCTGGCGGCGGGCGTGACGGTGCTCGGCTATCTGTTCCATCGCCTGAATTGCGAGCCCGCGCCCTTCCTGCTGGCATTCGTGCTCGGGCCCATGATGGAAGAGAACCTGCGCCGCTCGATGCTTCTGTCGCGCGGCTCCGTCTCGATCTTCCTCGACCGGCCGATCTGCCTGGCGCTGCTGCTCCTCTCCGTCCTGTTGCTGATGGTCGCCGTGCTCCCGCGGGTGCGCAAACGCCGCGAGGAAACCTTCGCAGAAGATTGAGCCCCCGGCTGCTTGCCCGGCCGGCGTCAGCGCAGGCCGAAGAGCGTGACGCGGACCCAGCGCAGGTGTTCGCGCATGGCGGCTTCCGCTTGGTTCGGGTCGCCGCTGCGGATCGCATCGACGATCACCTGATGCTGCTGGTTGGCGTCGTCGGGGCCGGTGTGATGGCCGAAGACCTCCTCCAGCCGGCGGTCGAGAAGCGCCCGGCCCTGCGAGCGCAGGGTCTCGGAGATCAGCAGCAGGAGGTGGTTGTGCGCGGCCTCGGCGATGTGGCGGTGAAGCCGCTCGTCCAGCCGCTTCCAGTGCGGGAACGACTTCTCGGCGCGCATGTCGGCCATGCAGCGGTCGAGCTTCTGCACGTCGGCCGGGTGCGCCTTGATCGCCGCCTGCGCGGCAAGCTGCGGCTCCAGAAGCTGGCGCGCATCCATGATGTCGCCGATGCTGATGCCCTCGGACCATTGCGGCGAGGCCGGGTCGACATGCCGCGGGCCGACGAAGGTGCCCTTGCCGACATGGCGCCAGATCACGCCTTCCTCCTCGAGGCGCTTCAGGAGCGTCCTCAGTCGGCCGCGCGATATGTCCAGCGCCTCCGAAAGCCGCGGTTCGGCCGGCAACTGGTCGCCGCCGCTGCGCGCCACGTCCTCCACATAGCTGCGCAAGAGTGTGAGGTCGTCCGCTTCCTGCATCTTCACCGCCGCTCATTGTTCGCCAACCGCTTCTAGCCGAAGCGAATCCAGCTTTCAATTCGCATCAATAATCAAATTGACACGTATCAATGTTGTATTTAGGACGCTTGCCGAGGCAAGTCGTTGCGAGGGGGAGCGGATGAGCGAAGGCAAGGCGGCGGTTTCGCGGCCCACCCTGTTTCTGACCGACGACGATGTGCGGCGGGTGTTCGACTGGCGTGAAGCGTCCGAGGCCCTGCGCCGGGCCTATGCCGCGCCGGCATCCGACGCGGCGTTTCCGCCGCGCACCATGGCGCGGGGGCAGGGCCTGTGGCTGCGCACCCTGTCCGGCATTTCCCCGAATGGCGACGTGATGGGCGCCAAGCTGATCGCGGCTTCCATCCGCAACCGGCGCGCTTCCTATCTGATCCCGCTCTTCGATCAGGAGAGCGCCGAGTTGGTCGCGCTGCTCGACGGCAATGCGATCACCGGCTTCCGCACCGCGGGCGCGTCGGCGCTTGCCGCCGACATATTGACGCCGCCGGGACCCCGGCGGCTCGGCGTGCTCGGCACCGGCTTCGAGGCGAAGAACCATGTGCGGGCGCTGGCTGCCATCCGCGAGATCGAGTCCGTTTCGGTGTTCAGCCCGAGCCCGGAGAGCCGCGCGCGCTTCGTGTCGGAACTGGCGGATCTCGGCCTGCCGATCACGCCGGCCGAGGATGCGCGTGCGGTGGTGGAGGGCGCGGGCATCCTCCTTTGCGCGGCGCGCTCGCATGGCGAACTGCCGCTTTTCGACGGACGCTGGCTGGCGCCGGGCGCGACCGTGGTCTCGATCGGCTCGACGCTGCCGGAGCAGCGCGAGATCGACCCGGAGACGGTGCGGCGCGCGGCGATTATCGTCGCCGACATGCCGGAAGAGGTGGCGCACGACACGGGCGACATGATCGCGGCCGCGACCGCCGGCGTGGCCTTCGCCGACAGGCTGGTATCGCTGGCCGATGTGGTGGGCGGGCGGCATCCGGGGCGCGGGTCGCCCGACGATATCGTTCTCTACAAATCGGTGGGAGCCGCGTTGCAGGACATCGCGATCGCGCAGATGTGCGCCGTGCGTGCCAAAAACCTGTCGATCGGCACGCCGCTGCCCGTCTCCATCTCGCCCGTCCAGAAATAGACCGCACCATGAGCGTGACCCACGAACTCACCGACCCCGGCCTCATGAAGTCCGCCGCCTATGTGGCGGGCAGATGGGTGTCGCGCGGCGCGAACGGCAGCAGGGTGCTGCGCAACCCCTCCACCGGCGAGGCGCTGGCGGAGCTGCCGCAGCTCGACCGCGCGGAGGTCGCGGCGGCGATCGATGCGGCGCATGCCGCGTGGCGTCCATGGCGGCTGCGCGCGGCCAAGGAGCGCGCAAGAATCCTGCGGGCGTGGTTCGACCTCGTCACCGCGAATGCCGACGATCTGGCGCGCCTGATCGTGCTCGAAGAGGGCAAGCCCTTCGCCGAGGCCAGGGGGGAGGTGGCCTATGCCGCCTCCTTCATCGAGTGGTTCGCGGAGGAGGCCAAGCGCGTTCGCGGCGACGTGATGGCCGCGCCGGAGGCGACGCGGCGCATCGTCGTCACCCGCGAGCCGGTGGGCGTCTGCGCGGCGATCACGCCTTGGAATTTCCCGGCCGCCATGATCACGCGCAAGGCCGCGCCGGCGCTGGCCGCAGGCTGCACGATGGTGGTCAAGCCGGCCGAGCAGACGCCGCTGACCGCGCTGGCGCTGGCCGAGCTGGGCGAGCAGGCCGGCATTCCCGCCGGCGTGTTCAATGTCGTGCTAGGCAAGGCGCGCGAGATCGGGCCGGAGCTGACGGGCAATCCGCTCGTCCGCAAGGTGACTTTTACGGGCTCGACCGAGATCGGCCGGCTGCTTCTGGCGCAATCCGCCGCCACGGTGAAGAAGGTGTCGATGGAGCTCGGCGGCAACGCGCCCTTCCTCGTCTTCGACGATGCCGATGTGGACGCGGCGGTCGAGGGTCTGGTCGCCACGAAGTACCGCAACACCGGGCAGGCCTGCATCAGCGCCAACCGCGTCTATGTGCAGGACGGCATCCACGACAGGTTCGTGGAGCGCCTGGTGGAGCGGGTCGGGCGGCTGAAGGTTGGCGACGGCTTCGAGCCCGGCGTCCATCAGGGGCCGCTGATCGATGCCGATGCGGTGGCGAAGGTCGAGGAACATGTCGCCGATGCGGTCGCCAGGGGCGCGGTCGTGGCGCAGGGCGGCGCCCGGCACGAAAGGGGCGGCAACTTCTTCCAGCCGACCGTGATCTGCAATGTCGAAAGCGGCATGCGCATCACGCGCGAGGAGACGTTCGGGCCGGTCGCGCCCATCGTCCGCTTCCGCGACGAGGCGGAGGCCATCGCCATGGCCAACGCCACCGAATACGGGCTCGCCGCCTATCTCTTCGCCTCCGACGCGCGCCGCGTCTGGCGCGTCTCGGCGGCGATCGATGCCGGCATGGTCGGCATCAATACCGGCCTGATCTCCAACGAGGTCGCGCCGTTCGGCGGCGTCAAGCAATCGGGGCTGGGCCGCGAAGGCTCCATCTACGGCATCGACGAATATCTGGAGCTCAAATACCTCGCCTGGGAAGGCGCGGGCGAGAGCGCATAGGGAGACAAGGCATGGCATCCTATACACGCGCCGAAGCCCGCGACTGGGCGCGCGAGAAGCTGATCGGCGTGATCAACTGCACGATCCCGTCCTTCACCAACGACCTGACCGGCATCAACGAGACGGCGATCCGCCACGACACGCGCCGTGCCATCGAGCACGGCTTCATGGGCACGCTCGGCGTGTCGGAAGTGTCGATCACGCTGCCGGAATATCTGGATTTCCTGCGCATCATCAAGGACGAGGCGGGCGACAGGCTGGTGCTCACCCACCATGCGAGCTGGAACACGCTGGAGCAGAACATCGAGGCGGTGAAGGGCGCGGAAGAAGCCGGCGCGGAATTCGTGCTCTTGTCCTATCCGCCCGCCTTCTACCCGCAGAGCGAGCAGGACATCTACGACTACACCAAGGCGGTCTGCGATTCCACGAACCTCGCCATCATGCTCTTTCCCATGTTCCTGTGGGGCTTCGCCAGCCGCATCCATCCGTCCGACATTCCCGCCTCGCTGATCCGGCGGCTCATCGACGATTGCCCCAACATCGCGGCGATCAAGGCGGAAGGCGGCTTTCCGAGCATCCAGAGCATCATCGAATGCGACCGGCTGTTCGGCAAGGAGGTGGTGATCTCCATGCCCATCGAGGGCGAGCTGATTCCGCTGTCGCAGATCATGCCGATCCAGCTCTCTGCCACCAGCGACCACGAATATTACGGCCCGATGATCCCCAAGGTGTTCAACCATCTGCGGGCAGGCGAGTTCGACGAGGCGACGCGCATCTACTGGCAGCTTCATCCCGCCCGCAAGATCAAGGGGCAGGTGGCGCAGCAGATGCACGGCGGCCACTTCATCAACCGCTACGTCTGGAAGTTCCAGGGCTGGCTGCAGGGCTACAATGGCGGTCCGCTTCGCATGCCCACCCAGCGCATCCACGACCCGCAGATGCTGGCGCTTCGCAAGGGGCTGGTCGATGCCGGCCTGAACCCGAGCATGGAGCCGTTCGCCGACTTCTTCGTCGGGCGGCATCCGGCCTGAACACGGACATCGGCCGGAAGGAGTCCGGTCAACACAGGGAGGAGAGCATGAGCAAGGTCAGGAGTTTCTGCGCGGCGATCGCGCTGTTTGCCGGCATGTCGGCGGCGCACGCCGCCGACACGGTGAAGTTCGGGAGCCTTCGGGTGCCGATGCAGCTTTTCGTCGGCATCGACAAGGGCTTCTTCGCGGAAGAGGACATTGCCATCAAGCCGGTCTTCTTCAAGTCCGGCGCCGAGATCGCGCCGGCGGTGGCGACGGGGCAGGTGGACGCGGCGCTGACGACGAGCGGCGCGGCATTGTTCAACGCCATGGCGCGCGGCATCGAGATGAAGATCGTCGCCGAGGGCCTGTCGCTGGAGCCCAACGCGCCGGGCGGCGACCCGTCCGGCGTCGTGGTGCGCAAGGCGCTGCACGACAGCGGCGAGGTCAAGGGTCCGGAAGGCCTCAAGGGGCGCACGCTCGCCTCCACCGCGCCGGGCCAGATCCTCGACCAGATCCTGCGCACCTATCTCGCCAAGGGCGGCGTGGAAGCCTCCGAGGTGAAGTTCGTCGCCATGCCGCTGCCGGACATGCTGCCGGCGCTGAGCACGGGTGCCATCGACGGGGCGATGATCATCGAGCCCTTCATGTCGATGGCGACGGAGCAGGGCCTGGGCGTCGTGCTTGCCACGGCCTCCGAGATCATGCCCAACGCCACGCAGGCCTTCATCATGTTCGGCAACCAGATGATGGAGAACCGGCAGCTCGGCGTGCGCTTCCTGAAGGCCTATCTCAAGACCAATTCGTGGCTGCGCGAGGTGCTGCCGACCAAGGCGGGACGCGCGGAAGTGGCGGCGATCTACCAGAAATACGTCCCGGCACAGAGCGAGGACACCTACCGCCACATCGCGCTCGGCACGGCCTCGGCCGATGCGACGGTGAAGGTCGACGGCGAGTTCGGCCTTCAGTGGCAGCTCGACCAGTTGCGCGCGCAGGGGGTGATCAACGGCGACCCGAAGCTGGCCGACTATGTCGACGGCTCTCTGCTGGCCGAAGCGCTCAAGGGCAGGGAGTAGGCCGTTGCGTGCAACGCAGAACGGCACGGGAAAGATCGCGGTCGCCGGCGTCTCCAAGACGTTCGGCGATCCGGTCCATGGCTTCCGCGCGATCGGGGAGATCGATATCGATGTGGCCGAGGGCGAGTTCCTGTGCATCGTCGGCCCGAGCGGATGCGGCAAGTCCACGCTGCTGCGCATGTTCGGCGGCCTCGCGACGCCGACCTCGGGGGAGATAAGGATCACCCAGAACGATCCCGCCCGGCCCCTGACCGCCATGGTCTTCCAGCAGGAATCCGTGTTTCCCTGGCTCACCGTGGCGGAGAACGCCGCTTATGGCATCAAGGCGACGGGGAACTGGAACGGCCGCGCCAGCCAGGAGCGCGTCGACTATTTTCTCGAAAAGACCGGCCTCTATTCGTTCAGGCAGTTCCGGCCGCATCAGCTTTCGGGCGGCATGAAGCAGAGGCTGTCGATCGCGCGCGCCTTCGCCACCAATCCCGAGATCCTGCTGATGGACGAGCCTTTCGCCGCGCTCGACGAGCAGAACAAGCTGCTGATGCAGGAGGAGCTGGCCGTGCTGTGGGAGGAGTTCCGCAGCACGGTCATCTTCATCACCCACAGCCTGGACGAGGCGGTGCTGCTCGGCGACCGGGTGGCGGTGATGAGCTCGGCGCCGGGGCGCATCATCCACACGATCGATGTCGGCTTCCCGCGTCCGCGCAACCCGATCGAATTGCGGCGGCAACCCGAATTCGCCGAGATGACCAAGGAGCTCTGGACGGTGCTCGGCCGCGAGGTCCTAGAAGCGCGTCGTCAGGAGACGGAGCAGATCGCGCGGTCGCGCTAGCATTGACCGCTTTCAGGGAGGTGGCCGATGGCCATGGTGCAGAACATCATCGCAGCCGACAGCGGCACGGCGCGCATGAAATGGGCGAACATGCTGCCGGTCGGCTGGCTGTCGCCGATCGCGATACTGCTCCTGTGGGAGCTGTCGGCACGGCAAGGCTGGATCAATCCCGCCTTCTTTCCCGCGCCGAGCACGATCTTCGCGACCGGCATCGCGCAGGCGCAGACGGCGCAGTTCTGGTCCGACATCGGCATCAGCCTGCAACGCATGGGCGTCGGGCTGCTCATGGGCGGCGTGCCGGGCATTCTGGTAGGGCTCGCAATGGGGCTTTTTCCGGTGGTGCGCGAGGCGTTCCGGCCGCTCATCGCCGCGGTCTTCCCCATTCCCAAGATCGCGCTGCTGCCGCTGCTTCTGCTGATCTTCGGCATCGGCGAGATGTCGAAATATGTCGTCATCGCCATCAACGTCTTCTTCCTGATGTCGATCAACACGCTGGCCGGCGTGGTGGGAACGCCTGCGATCTATTTCGAGGTGGCGAAGAACCTGCGCGCCAGCCGGCTCAAGACCTACCTCACCGTTGCGCTGCCGGGCGCGCTCCCGGGCATCTTCACCGGCCTGCGCATCTGCCTCGGCACGGCGCTGATCCTGCTGGTGGCGGTCGAGTTCTCGACGGCCGATTCCGGCGTCGGCTATCGCATCTGGTGGGCGTGGACGGTGTTCTGGGTCGACACGATGTATGTCGGTTTCTTCGTCATCGCGCTGCTCGGCCTCGGCGCGTCCTATATTGTCGACTATCTGGAGCGCTGGTTCGTGCCCTGGATGGTGGTGAAGAACTGAGACCGCCGGCGCGGCTCGCGCGCCGGTATTGCAGCGACAGCGTAGGAAAAATCGCCCGCGCCCCGTTTGCTGCTTGAACAACCAACCAAAAATTGCTTATGGACTTGCCGGCGGGCTGCGGTGCGACCGTGGCCGCGCCGGGGTCCATGGAGATGCAGCATGCCTGACAACAAGCTTCCGCCCGTCCGCCGCGTCGTCACCGGGCACGATGCGAGGGGACGCGCGGTGTTCCGTTCGGACGAACGTTTCGCGCCCGAAAGGGTGCCGTCGGGCGATGCGGATTTCGCGCTGATCTGGACCGCGCCGAACCTGCCGGTCGACAACAACGACGAGGCCGACGGACGTTCGCGCGACGCCGGCCTGACCCTGCATGGCGGGTCGGTAATCCGAGTGACCGACATGCTGCCGGGCGGTTCGTCGCCCATGCACCGGACCAACAGCATCGATTACGGCATCGTGCTGTCGGGACAGGTGGAACTGGAACTGGACGACGGCGAGAAGCGCCTGCTCGGCGCGGGCGACATCGTCGTCCAGCGCGGCACGATCCATCTCTGGCGCAATCCCTCGCAGACGATGCCGTGCCGGATCGTCTTCGTGCTGACGGAGGCGCTGCCATACGAGCATGACGGCGCGCCGCTCGCCGAGGTTCATCCCTGACCGGACGAGCCGAGGCCTTCCAGCCCCTTCACCACGAACCGCACCAGCACGTCGTAGGATGCCGCGAGGTCGCTGGAGGATATGGTGCCGGCCGATATGGTGTCGACGCGGCGGTTCCGGCCGAGCGTGTTCAGCATGGCCGCGATCGCCAGGGCGAAGCCGCGGATCAGGTCGGGTTCGGAAAGGTCCGGCAGGGTCTTTCTGAGCTGCGCCAGGAAGATCCACGCGGTCTCGTCGAAATTCTCGCGCACCAGTTCGAGCCAGCGATTGGTCTGGCCGAGCTTGGTCAGCAGCATCACATAGGATTCCCATCCCTCGTCGCCGCTGGTCATCATCTCGAAGAGCGGGTGCATGAAGGCGTCGATGATGGCCGCGGTGGTGATCGCGCCGCTCGCCTCAAGCTCGGAGAGCCGCGCGCGCCGCATCTGGTTCAGCACCTCGGCGCGGCGGTGGACGACCTCCGCGCACAGCCGCTCCTTGGTGCCGAAATGATAGCTCGCCAGCGCCAGCGTGACATTGGCGCGGCGGGTGATGTCGCGCAGGGACACGGTATCGAAGGTGCGCTCGCCGAACAGATATTCGGCCGCGTCCAGGATCTTGTCGCGCGTGCTGTCGCGTGAGGCGTTTGCCTGACCCTTCTGCCTGCCGGCCGAACGGCCACTCCGGATACTCTCGGGCATCTTTGCTCCCACTGCCGAAACTGCAAGCTCGGCATATCGCCAATCGAAAATGTCAACGCAAGCCGAACAGGACAAATCCGCGATGTCAACGCATGCCTGACGCCAGACCATCCTTACATGTCAATGTTTGATAAGCCAGAAATGCCGCGCCAATATCGGTGGGAGCGCGGCCGGTTTCATGCGGCTGTCGTCGCCGTACAAGAAGGGCATTTGCATGCGGGTGGACCGGCTCGACCTGAACCTGATCGTTGCGCTGGAGGCGATCCTGCGCCTGCGGTCGGTCTCGCGCGCGGCGGAGGAGCTCAATCTCACCCAGTCGGCGCTGTCGCGGTCGCTCGCCCGCCTGCGCGCGCATTTCGGCGAGGAGATCGTCGTGCAGTCCGGCCGCACCCTGACGCCGACCGAGTTCGGCGCGTCGCTCAGGCCGCTCGCGGAGGAGCTTCTGTATCAGGCGCGCGCCTTCAGCCAGTTGCGTGTGGATTTCAATCCCGCCTCCGCCCAGCGGGAATTTTCGGTGATCTGCTCCGACTATGTCATCCAGGTCCTTATCGCGCGCGTCGCGCGCCAGTTGGCGATCGAGGCGCCCGGCGTGACGCTGCGCTGCGTCCCCATCGACAGGAGCGCCGACGAAGCCTTCGCGCGGGGGAAGATCGACTTCCGCATCGTTCCGGACGTGGCCTTGCGCGACAATCACCCGCATGTACCGCTGTTCATCGACCGCTTCGTCTGCATCGCATGGTCCGGGAACCGCGAGATCGGCGGGCGCCTGACGCGTGAGCAGTTCCTGAAGGCGCGGCATGTGGCGACCGCCTTCGGGGCGGACGCGCTCGACAGCCATCTGGAAAGCTATCTCAAATCCGCCGGCATCACGCTGGACGTCGCCATGCGGCTGCCCAGCTTCGCGCTGCTGCCGCAATGCATCACCGAAACGCCCTATATCGCGACAATCCACGAGAAGCTTGCCGTGACCCTGCCGCCCTCGCTTCCGATCCGCTTCCTGCCGGATCCGCTCGGCGTGCCGGTGCTGACCGAGAACCTGCAATGGCACCGCATGCGCGACAAGGACAGCGCCTCCCGCTGGATGCGGGAACTGATGCTGCGGGTGGCCGCCACGCTGGAGCCGTAGCAGCTTTCATATGATTGCTGATCATTGATCGGATGAATCATATTCATTTTACAAATACCTCTCCTGTCGCGTAGCGAGGTCCTGCAGCCGGGAGGAGGACTGGTTTGGAAGCGCGTTTGCAGGTCGTGGGTGCAGATGGACCGGCTGCGAGGCCGGCGCCGGTGCTGGAGATCAGGAACGCGTCCGTTCGCTTCAGCGACTATCTGGTTCTGGATGATATCAGCTTCTCCATGTCGCCTGGGGAGTTCGTCTGCGTCATCGGTCCATCCGGCAGCGGCAAGACCACGCTTCTGCGGCTTCTCGCCGGCCTGATCGCCCCCTCGGCCGGCTCGGTGACCTATAAGGGACAGGTCCAGTCCGAGCCCGCGCGCGATATCGCGATCGTCTTCCAGGACTATGGCAATGCGCTGCTTCCATGGCGCACGGCGGCCAGCAACGTGTCGCTGGCGCTCGAGGCGGCGCGGGTTCCGAAGGCCGAGCGGTCCGACCGGATCGCGGCCCTTCTCAGCAAGGTGGGGCTCGGCAGCCATGGCGAGCGCTTTCCGGGCCAGATGTCGGGCGGCATGCAGCAGCGGCTCCAGATCGCCCGCTGCCTGGCGCAGGAGCCGTCTGTGCTCCTGATGGACGAGCCCTTCGGCGCGCTCGACGCCATGACGCGCCAGAAGCTTCAGGACGAGCTGCTGCGCATCGTCGCCGACAGCGGCGTCACCGGCTTCTTCGTCACCCACGATCTGGAAGAGGCGATCTATCTCGGCGACCGTATTATTGCGCTGGAGCCCAATCCCGGCCGGATCGGCGCCGTCTTCGACGTTCCGCTGCCGCGCCAGCGCGACCAGCTCACCACACGCGAGGCGCCCGCCTTCCTCAAGCTGCGCCGCCAGCTTTTCGATTTCATCGGGCGATTCGAGTGAAAGCCTTCCTCAAAGGTGCCGCCATTCCGCTGGCGCTGGTCGCCATCTGGCAGCTTTCGGCCAGCCTGTGGGGCGTCACCTCCGATACGCTTGCCGCGCCGGCCGAGATCGTGGTCGCCTTCGTCGCCGCCCTGGGCGCGCCGGAGTTCTGGCGGGCGATGGGGCAGACCCTGCTTGCCGCCGCCGCCGGCCTGCTCATCGGCGTCGCCGCGGGGCTGATCACCGGCGTCGCTTTCGGGCTCCTGCCGCCCTTGTCGCGCATCATGCGGCTCACCGTCGAGGTGCTGCGGCCGCTGCCGGCCATCGCCATCGTGCCCATCGCCATTCTGGTCTTCGGCTTCGGCTACATGCTGGAGATCGCCATCGTCGCCTTCGCGACCTTCTTCCCGGTGATGATCCTGTCGGAGGCGGCGGTGGGGCAGGTCCATCCGCGTCTGATCGAGGTCGCGCGGGTCCTCAAGCTCGGCACCATCCGGCGGCTGGGCAAGATCGTGCTGCCGGCGATCCTGCCGCGTTCCTTTGTCGCCCTGCGGCTGGCCGCCGGTCTGGCGCTGGTCGTGGCGATCACGGTGGAGGTGGCGGCGAACCCGCTCGGGCTCGGCTCGCGGCTGATGCAGGCCGCCGGCTCGCTTCGCCCCGCAGACATGTTCGCCACGCTGCTGTGGATCGCGCTGCTGGGCTGGGGCGTCAATTCCGTGCTGGTGCTGGTCGAGCGCAGCCTGTTTCCCGACCTGAAGGAGCTCACGCGATGAGGCGCGTCTCTCCACCCTGGTGGGCGGGATCGTTGCTGATGTTCGCCGCGCTGATCGTGGCCTGGCAGTTCGCGTCCGAGCTGCGCGCCATTCCGCGCGCGTTCTTCCCCGCGCCGCAGCAGACATGGGCGGCATTGGTGCGCGGCTTCTCCTCCGGCCAGTTGCTGGCGGATACGGCGACCACGCTGCGCCGCATGGCGCTCGGCTGGGTGCTTGCCTCCATGGCGGGCATCGCGCTCGGCGTGGCGATCGGCCTGTCGGCATGGGCGCGTTCCTACATCGCGCCGATGTTCGAGGCGCTGCGTCCCTTGCCCGCCTCGGCGCTGGCGCCCGTGGTCATGCTGTTCTTCGGCCTCACCGACTGGATGATCCTGACGCTGATCGCATTCGGCGCGCTCTGGCCGATGCTGCTGACCACGGTGCACGGCGTCTCGTCCGTGCATGTGCGCAAGAGCGAGATCGCCCGCTCGCTCGGCCTCGGCCGGCTCGCCTATGCCGGCAAGATCGCCATACCCTCGGCGCTGCCGGACATTCTGGGCGGTCTGCGGCTCGGCCTGACCGTGGCGCTGATCCTTGCCGTCGTCGGCGAGATGATCACCGTGCAGGGCGGCCTCGGCGCGCACATCCTGATCGCCGCGCGGCGCTTCAACGCGGCCGACGTCTTCGCCGGCATCGCCGTGCTGAGCGCGATCGGCATCGCCACCAATCTCGCTTTGACCGCCTTCGAGCGGCGCGCCCTGCGCTGGCAGGGCGATCGATGATGCAACTTTGTCACCGGGAGGTATGACGACGATGATGAGAAGAACCCTGCTCGGCCTTGCGGCCGTGTCCTCGCTGGCTTTCGCCATGATGCAGCCGGCCTATGCCGAGTCCACGAAGGTCAGGATCATGTACACGGCGAGCTCGGCCTTCGCCGCGGTCTTCGTGGCCGCGGACAAGGGCTTTTTCGAGCGCAACGGCATCGATGCCGAAATGAGCATCGGCCAGAACGGCTCGGTCATCCTGTCCGGCGTGGTGTCGGGATCGGTGGAGGTCGGGCTCCCGACGCCGACCGTGGTGATGCAGGCGACGCAGAACGGGCTCGACCTGCGCCTGTTCGCCGCCACCAACGTCTTCCCCGATCCGACCGCCAGCGGCCTCATCGTCGGCACCGAGAGCGGCATCAGGACGCCGGCCGATACGGCGGGAAAGAAGATCGGCGTTCCCGGCATCGGCGGCCTGATCGACGTCGTCCTGCGCAAGTGGATCAACCAGAACGGCGGCGACCCCGCGAAGGTCAGCATCGTCGAATATTCGCTGCCGCAGACGGCCGACGTGCTGCGCTCCAAGCAGGTGGACGGCGCCGCGACGCTCGATCCCTTCCTGTCCCGCGCAGTCGAATCCGGCGCGGGCGTCTCGATCGGCAACTATACCGACATCATTCCGGCCGGCACGGCCGCCGGCGTGCTGACGACCACCGCCGCATGGGCCGAGGCCAATCCGAAGGCGATCGAGAACATGCAGCGCGCCCTTAAGGAGGCTGCCGAGTTCATCGTGCAGAAGCCGGATGAAGCGCGCGAATCCATCGGCCGCTTCACCACCCTGCCGCCGCCGGTCCTCAAGGGTATGAACCTGCCCAATGTCGCGGATTTGAGCCTGACGCCTGAAAAGTTCCAGTTCTGGCAGGACATCGCGCTGGAGCAGGGCCTGATCTCGGAGCCCGTCGATCTGGACACGCTGCTGATCCCGTTCCCGAAGCAGTGATCGAAACGGGGCAGCCCGGCGCTGCCCCTCCTTTGCATAGACACACAATGACACTTCCCGACGATCTTCCTCTGCCGAAGGGTGCGCAGCCGCGGGCGGACGCCAGCCTCGTCATCGACTGCCACGGGCATTACGGCGCGCCGGCAGCGGATGCGCTGCTCGCCGCGCGGCCGGAGCGGGCGGCCGAGATGGGCGCCATGGCGCAGGCCTCGGGGCCGGCATCGCATCGGCGCAATGCCGAAGTGGTGCTGCCGGCCGCCGGCGAGCGCATGGCCTCGCTGGAGAAGCGGCTGCTCGATCTCGATCATATGGGCTGCGACATGCAGGTGGTGTCGCCGTCGCCGCATCTCTACGCCTACTGGGCCGATCCCGTGCTCGCCGACGAGCTGGTCGCCTGCGTGAACGAGTCGGGGCTGGCGCTCGCGGCACGCCAGCCGAAGCGCCTGATCCCGCTGGCGCTGGTCAGCCTCCAGCATCCCGAACAGGCCGCGAGCCAATTGCGCAAGGCCATGGCGTCAGGCATACGCGGAGCGGAAATCTCCGCTTCCGTGGGGCCGCACGAGCTCTCCGACCGGCGCTTCGACCCGTTCTGGGCCGAGGCGGAAGCCCTGTCGGCGGTGATCTTCATCCATCCCCTCGGCAGCTCGCTCGGCCAGCGCCTCGACCGCTACTACCTGTCCAACATCGTCGCGCAGCCCACCGAGACGACCATCGCGCTTGCGCATCTCATCATGGGCGGCGTGCTGGACCGTTTTCCAAAACTCCGCATCCTCGGCGCGCATGGCGGCGGCTACCTGCCGGCCTATATCGGGCGCTGCGACCATGGCTGGACCGTGCGCCCCGAAGCGCGCGAATGCGCGCTGCCGCCGTCGCAATATCTGCCGCGGATCTGGGTCGATACCGTCGTCTTCGACGCCGCGCAGCTTCGCAACCTGGTCTCCCGCATGGGCGCGGACCGCATCGCATGGGGCACCGACTATCCCTACGACATGGGCGATTATCATCCCGACATCACGGCCGGCTGGCTCGATCCCGCGCAGCGCGCGGCGGTGATGGGACGCACGGCCCTCGAGCTTTTCGGACTCACCGCAAAATCGACCTTGCAAGGAAGCAGATCATGACGCGCCGTATCATCGACCTTTCCGTGACGCTGATGGAAAGCGAATTCACCGACCCGCCGGGGCTGGGCCCGAAGATCGAATATGTCGGCCATGACGAGGGCGCGCGCGATTTCGAGAAGATCTTCGGCATGCCGGTGGCCGACCAGCTCGAAGGCAAGGGCGCGGCGGTGGAGCGCATGCGGCTGACGCCGCATGCCGGCACCCACATGGACGCGCCGTGGCATTACCATCCGACGATGAACAATGGCGAGCCCGCCATGCGCATCGATCAGGTGCCGCTGGAATGGTGCATCGGGCGCGGCGTGAAGCTCGATTTCCGTTCGCTGCCGAATGGCCATGTCGTCAGCGCCGCCGAGATCGAGGCCGAGCTTGCCCGCATCGGCCACGAGCTGCGGCCCGGCGACATCGTGCTGGTGAACACCGCCGCAGGCGCCCGCTACGGCGAGCCCGATTATGTCGAGACCGGCTGCGGCATGGGCCGCGAGGCCACTTTGTGGCTGACCGCGCGCGGCATGCGCGTCTGCGGCACCGACGCCTGGAGCTGGGATCCGCCGATCGCCTCGCAGGTGGCGCGCATCCGCGAGACGGGCGACAAGAGCCTGTTCTGGGAAGGCCACAAGGCCGGCGCCGAGACCATCTATTGCCACATGGAGAAGCTCGCCAATCTGGACAAGCTGCCGGGCACCGGCTTCGAGGTGATCTGTCTGCCGGTCAAGATCAAGGATGCGTCGGCCGGCTGGTGCCGCCCGGTCGCCATCCTCGACGACGGAGAATGAGGCCATGAGGTTCGCAACACTGCCCGACGGAACGCGCGACGGACGGCTCCACCTCGTCTCGCGCGACAATGCCAGCGCCGTCCCCGCACAGGCGGCACGCACGCTACAGGCCGCACTCGACGACTGGGAAGCGCTGGCGGGGCGTCTCGAAGACGAATATGCCGCCTTGCCGGCCGGCCGCGCGCAAGGGGTCGTTGCCTTCGATCCCGCCGGCGCGATGGCGCCCTTGCCGCGCGCCTGGCAGTGGCTCGACGGCTCCGCTTTCGACAGCCATGGCGATCTGCTCAAGCAGGTCTTCAACCTCGACCCGAAGCAGGGCAATCCCGACGTTATCCTGATGTATCAGGGCATATCGGACCGCTTCCTGTCGCCGACCGAGCCGGTGCGGATGCCGGCTGAAAAGGACCAGATCGATTTCGAGGGCGAGTTCGGCGTCATCGTGGACGCGGTTCCGATGGGCCTCGCCCCGCAGGAGGCGGCGCGCCATATCAGGCTCATCGTCCAGATCAACGACTGGTCGCTGCGCGCGCTCGCGCCGGTGGAGATGCGCACGGGCTTCGGCGTGCTGCAATGCAAGCCGCGCTGTTCGATGGCGCCCGTCGCCGTCACGCCTGATGAGTTGGAGGGCCGCTGGCGGGACAATCAGGTCGATCTCGCGCTGGAGGTCGATTTTCGCGGCGAACGCTTCGGCGGAGCGAACGGCCATGCGATGAGCGTCGGCTTCGACCGTCTCGTGGCCCACGCCGCCTATTCGCGCGATCTGGTGGCCGGAACGATCATCGGCTCCGGCACCGTCTCCAACGCGAATTTCCGCGAGATCGGCTCCTCCTGCATCGCCGAGCGGCGCGGCATCGAACTGATGGATGAAGGGCAGCCGAAGACGCCATTCATGCAATATGGCGAGACGGTGCGCATGGAGGCGAAGCTGCCCGACGGGCGGCCGCTTTTCGGCGCCATCGACCAGCGCGTCTGCGCTCCCTCCTGATCGAGAACACGGAAAGGCCGGAACGACATGATCATCGAACACGCCACGATCAAGGTGCATGCGGGGCAGGGCGCCGCCTTCGAGGCGGCGGTGGCGAAAGCCGTCGCAACCGTCTTTCCTCGCGCGCAGGGCTGGATGCGCGCGTCCCTCCTGCGCTGCATCGAGCAGGCCGACACCTACATCGTCGCCATCTCGTGGGAACGGCTGGAAGACCACACGGTCGGCTTCCGCGAAGGCCCCCTATTCCAGGAATGGCGGGGTCTGGTGGGCCCCTTCTTCGCGTCCCCGCCCGCGGTCCTGCACTATGAGGTCGCGAGCGCCTGATTTCCGGCAGGCGCGGCGACTGGCCGCGCCGGCTTTTCCTCAGGCCAGCCGCCCGCCCAGCGTTTCGGCGAACCAGTCGGCGATGTAGCTGCGGCCGAAGCTCATATTGTCGGCGCCGACATGCTCGACGCCGCCCTCGCGGTCGGTGAAGATCTTCAGCTCCCGGCGCGGCGAGTTGACGAGCTGGTCGTAGCTCTGATGGGCATAGTCGACGCTGATCTGCCGGTCGTTCGCGCCATGCGTGACGAGGAACGGCACCCTGATCTTCTCCATCACGCCGTTGAGGTGCATGCCGGAGGACTTCTCCAGGAAGTCATCCATGTCCTTGGCGCCGAACACCCACTGCACATGCTTCCAGTAGTGCGGCACCGGGTTCTCGCCCTCACGCTTGAGCCGCTTCTGCTGCACCTCTGCCCAGTCGTGATTGGCGCCCCAGACCGCGCCCGAGGCGAAACGCGGCTCGAAGGCGCAGACGCGCGGCGCATAGAAGCCGCCGAGCGAGATGCCGGTGATGCCGATGCGCTTGGCGTCGACATCCTCGCGGGCCGCCAGCCATTCATAGACCGGCGTGCCCCATTCCTCGGATTTCCAGGTCGCCGGCAGGTCGTGCAGGCGCAGCGTCTCGCCCGTGCCGGGCTGGTCGACGCAGAGCGTCGAGATGCCGCGCTTCGCCAGCTCGTGCGGCAGCCGCGACCAGAAGAGCAGCTCCTTGTTGCTGTCGAGGCCGTTGAGATAGACCACCGCCGGCGCCGGGCCGGTCACGCCCTCGGCGCGGGTGTAGAGCGCCGGGATGACCTTGCCGCGATAGGGAATCTCGAAGCGCTCGACATTCTCGTGGCTGTACCGGGTGCCCTTCGCGAAGGCGGCGAGCGCCTTGGCATAGGTCTCCGCCCGGCCCGGATGGCCATGGCCCTGCATGCGCTCGGCCGTCAGCAGGTAGAGCGCGGCGCGCTGCAGCTTGGGGCCGGCCGAGAGCAGGCGTCCCTTCTGCTCATCCTCGGTGGCGAGCTCGATCAGCTTGTCGGCGATCCGCACCCATTCGTGGAGGAAGTCGGCGGTGCCGGCATCCTCGCCGGCCTGCGCCTTCTTCAGCAGCGGCTGGCACATGTCCATGATCTCGCCCAGCTCCGCCCCGCTCGCCATGGCGATGGAGACGGAGAGGTTCCAGACATAGTTGGGGAAATAGTCGAACATGGCCATTGGTGGCCTCCTTGCGGTGCGGTTGATGCCGGCGGGCGGTTCAGATCGGCTGTGCCATCAGCCCGATGGACTGGCGGTTGAGCTCGGCCATGTCGACATGCCCGATCTTGCCCATCTGGCTGTCGCCCATGCGCACCGAGTTGACGACGATGAACCGCGCCCGCTCGAAGCGCCTGCCGCGATAGGCCCTGAACGCGGCCTCCGGCTCGCCGGCCTTTTCCAGCTCCTCGGCCAGCACCACCCCGTCCTCGATCGCGAGGCCGGCGCCCTGCGCCAGATGCGGCGTGCAGGCATGGACGGCATCGCCGAGCAGCACGACGCGGCCCTTATGCCAGTCGCCGTCGAGGAACACCGTTTCCAATGGCCGCCCGACCACGCCGTCATCGTCGGTGATCTGCTTCGCCAGCTCGACGATCTGCGGCGCGGCTCCCTTGGTGCGGTCGCGCATGATGGCGGCGGCACCTTCCTTAGGAAGGCGGGAGTCGGGCGCTTCCTGGCTGAGCAGGAACATGTACATCAGCCCCTTGCCCAGCGGCACGACGCCGGCGCTGTGCGGGCCCGTATAGATGCGGATGCCGGTCAGGTCCTCGGGCTGCGGGAAATTGTAGCGCCAGACCCACTGGCCCGTATAGCGCGGCTTCGGTGCATCCGGCAGGATTTGCGTGCGCGTGCGCGAATAGACGCCGTCGGCGCCCACCACGATATCGTAGCGGCCCTTCGTTCCGTCGGAGAAGGTGACATCGACGCCCTTGCCGTCGTCGTCCAGCTTCTCGGCGGTGATGCCGAGCCGGACGGCGACACCCAGCTCCTTCGCCTTCGTCACGAGGATGCGCTGGAGATCGGGACGGCGGATGCCGGCATTGGACGGGAACTGCTCGCCGGCCAGCCGCGGTGTCGGGAATTCGGCGATCTTCTGGCCGGTCGGCGTGAACATCTCGGTGATGTCGAAACCGTAGGCCTCGGCCATATAGGCGTCCAGCAGGCCGATCGACCCCATGGCGCGCACCACGTTGAACTGCTGGATGATGCCGACGCCGTAGACCGTCCAGGAGGGATCCTTCTCGATGATCTCGACCGGATAACCCTTTCGGCGCAAGGCGATGGCGGCCGTCAGGCCGCCGATCCCGCCGCCGACGACGAGGATGGAATTGAGCTTCATGAGACACCTCCCTTGGTCAGGTGTCTAATTCGCCATATCCCGTTTGAAAAATCAAAGCGGTGGATAGGGCATATTCGTTCCATCAATAGCTCTCGCTCGCCATCACCTCCTTCGCCGCGGTTTCGAAGATGCCGCGCAGCCAGACGAGGCCGGGATCGCGACTGCGGTGGCCGTGCCATTGCAGCCTTTCGTCCAGCGCGATCCAGGGGAAGGGCAGGGGATGGCGCTCGACCGGCAGGTGCCGGAGCGCCTGCCGGGCGATCAGGCCGTGCACCGTGGCGATGCGGTCGGTCCCGACAACGAGATGCGGCAGGGCGGTGAAGCTGTAGCTCGTCACCTCGATGCGCCGCACGATGCCGCGCTGCTCGAGGAACTGGTCCTCGAAGGAGTTGGCGCCGGTGCTCGGCACCATGCGCACATGGCCGGCTTCGGCATAGTCGCTTTCCGTGAGCTGCCGGCCGGCATAGCGGCCTTCCTTCCAGACGAGGCAGCAATATTCGTCCTCGAAGAGCGGCATGCTGGGGTGCTCGCGCGAGCAAAACAGGCCCGGCGCCACCAGCAGGTCGGCCTCGCCGCGGTCGATCTCCAGATAGGGATAGGTCTGCTGCGGCAGCAGCCTGAACCGGATCGAGGGGGAGGCGGCATAGGCCAGCCGCAGCACATGCGGCATGAACAGCTGCATCGTGAAATCGGACAGAAGGATCGAGAATTCGCGGTTCGACTGCGACGGATCGAAACCCGCCTCGGACGAGATCGCGGCATCGACCCGCACGAGGATGTCGCGGACGGAGTCCTGCATCGCCTCCGCACGCGGCGTCAGCTCCAGCCGCCGGCCGACCTGCACCAGCAGCGGATCGTCGAAATACTGGCGCAGCCGGGTGAGCGCGTTGCTCATGGCCGACTGGCTCATATTCATCTGCTCGGCCGCGCGCGAGATGGAGCGCAGCCGCAGCATATGGTCGAGCGCGACCAGCAGGTTCAGATCGAGCCTCTTGAAGCGCATGGCTACCTCTCCTCCCTCGGTGGCGATTGCGCGGTCCGGGACCGATGGAGACACAAGGCGGCCAGACATTCAAGCAGTCAATACATGGCATTCCATCATTGGGTTTCCTGAAAGCGTATGCGCTGTGTAGCGTCGCGTAGGAAGGTGCCGGCCGTCGGCGCAATTAAATCGGGAGGAATTCATGAAACGGCTGATGAAGGTGCTGCTGGCTGGCGCCGCGATCGCAATGGCAAGCCAGGCGGGCGCGCAGGAAACGCTGATCTTCGCGACCACCAATCCGGAGCAGCATCCGATCAATTCGGGTTTCCTCATCCCCTGGGCCGAAAAGATCAATGCGGAGTCGGGCGGCGTTGTCACCATCGAACTGCGTCACGGCCCGACGATCGCCAACCACACCAATTTCTACGACCGTGTGATCGACGACGTGGTGCAGATCGGCTGGGGCCTGACGGTGCAGAATCCCGGCAAGTTCGGCCCGACGCTGGTATCCACCCTGCCTTTCATCGTCGAAAGCTCCGAGCAGGGTTCGGTCGCCATGTGCCGCATGAGCGAGAAGGGGGCCTTCGACGGCGCGCTGGGCGACATCGTCCCGCTGCTGTGGACCGAGTTCCCGCAGGCCTCGCTCCACATGAACGGGAGTCCGGCGGCGAAGATGGACGACATCGCCGGCAAGAAGATCGTCACCACCACGCCGGCCTCCGCCGCGATCGTCGGCGCCTATGGCGGCGCGCCGCTCTCCTTCGGCATCACCGAAATGTACGAGGCGCTGCAGCGCGGCGCCGCGGAGGGCGCAATCATCAACTTCACCGCCTTTCCGGGCTTCCGCCTGAACGAGGTCACGACCAACCACTATGTCATCCCGCTCGGCGGTGCCGCCGGCGTCGTCTTCATGGCGCGCGAGAAATGGGACGCGCTCTCGGAGGATGCCCGCGCGGCCATCATGAAACATTCCGGCTGCGATGGCAGCCGCGCCTTCGGCAAGTTTGTCGACGGCTGGGAGGCAAGCTCCCTGAAGGCGGTCGAGGATGCCGGCGGACATACCGTCACGCGCGCGACGGCGGAGGAGATCGCCGCCGTGAACGCGAAGCTCGGCGCCGGCATCGAGGCGGGGTTTGCCGAGCGCGCGCCGGGCGGCGCCGAACTTATCAGGATGTTCAAGGAAGAACTCGCCGCCGCGAAGTCCAACTGATCGAGCGCGCGGGCGGCGCGCTGCGGCGCCCGCGCTCGATGCGAGCCTTCGTCCGCACGGGGGCTCGCATCGGCAAGCCAGCAATATTTTGCCAGCCGGCAAGGAGTACGATGCCATGCGCATTATCGGACCTGACGAACTGATCTTCGGCGTCGAAGACCTGGAAGCCTGCCGCGCCTTCCTCATCGACTACGGCCTCGATGAGGTCGAGCGAACGGAGGCGGGCGGCACCTATCATGCGCTCGACGGCACCGGCATCACGCTGCGCCGCCGCGACGACCCGTCGCTCCCCCGGCCGCTGCCCACCGCCAGCATGCTGCGCAAGACCATCTACGGCGTCGAGGACCAGGCGACGCTGGACCAGATCGCCGCCGAGCTCGGCAAGGATCGCGACGTGGTGCGCGAGGCCGACGGCTCGCTTTCCTGTGTGGACGACCTCGATTTCGCGCTGGGTTTCCGCATCACCACGCGCCGCACGCTCAACCTGCCGGCGGAGATGATCAACAGCCCCGGCGCGAAGCCGGGCCGTCCGCCCAACGTGCTCGGCGCCCATCAGGAGGCGGAGGCCAAGCCCCGCACGCTCTCGCACATCGTCTATTTCGTGCCCGACATGGACCGCATGGCGAATTTCTACATCGAGCGGCTGGGATTCGTGATCACCGACAAGTTCACCAATACCGGCCCGTTCCTTAGGCCGCAGGCGAATTACGACCACCATGTGCTTTTCATGATCCAGACGCCGGCCTACATGCAGGGGCTGGAGCATCTCGCCTTCCACATGCAGGGCCCGACCGAGCTGATGCTGGCCGGGTCGCGCATGGTGAAGAAGGGCTATGAGAGTTTTTGGGGTCCCGGCCGCCACAAGTTCGGCTCGAACTGGTTCTGGTACTTCAATTCGCCGCTCGGCACCCATATCGAGTTCGACGCCGACATGGACCTGCATGACGGCGACTGGATCGAGCGCGACCGGCCGATGTCGGCTGAGAACGCGCAACTCTTCCTCTTCGAGAATGTCGAGAAATGGGCGCCGGGCGGCCCGCCTCCGGGCGCGAAGGGCTGAGCGTGAACGGCGGCCGCCGGGTCTTCGCGCCCGCCGAGCCGGCGGCGCCGCTCTGCCGCCTCGAAGACCTGCCGGAGGGCCGCTCGCGCGGCTTCGACCCGCTCGGCGAGGGGCGCGACACGATGTTCGTCGTGCGCCGCGGCGAGCGCCTGCACGCCTGGCGCAACCATTGCCCGCATTATGACGACCGCGCCCGCATGGCATGGAAGAAGGACGCGTTCATGGACCCGTCCGGCGAACACATCATGTGCTTCGCGCATGGCGCGCTGTTCACCATCGATACCGGCGAATGCACGCTCGGCCCCTGCCTCGGCCAGCGGCTGACGCCGGTGCCGGTCGAGGTTCGCGACGGGGAGGTATGGGTCGTCGGCATCTACGCGCCGGGTTTCCGGCGGTAGAGCATCATCGATACATCGTCGATGGCAGCCAGAGCGCGATGATCGGGAAGGCGACGAGCAGCGCGATCTTGACGATGTCGGCGACGATGAACGGCATGATGCCGCGCATTATGCTGGCCAGCGGGATCTGCGGCTGCATGCTCTTCAGCACGAACAGATTGATGCCGAAGGGCGGGGTGATGAGCCCGAGCTCGACCAGGATCAGCATCAGCACGCCCCAGAAATTCACGTCGTAGCCGAGGCCGACGACGATCGGCGTGATGACCGGCACGGTGATGACCATGACGGCGAAGCTGTCCATCACCGCTCCCAGCAGCAGATAGAACAGGATGAAGGCGATCAGGATCATCACCGGCGCCGCATCGAGCGAGCCGATCCAGCGGGCCACGAAGTCGGGCGCCTGACTCATATTGACGAAGAAGGAGAAGATCAGCGCGCCGAAGATCAGCCCGTAGATGAGCGCCGTGGTGGCGGTCGTCTCCGACATGACGGCGAGGAAGCGCGCCCGGTTGAGCTTGCCGCGGAAGAGCGCCAGCAGGAAGGCGCCGACCGCGCCCACCGCCGCGCTTTCGGTGACGGTGAAGATGCCGCCATAGAGCCCGCCGATCACCACGGTGAAGAGCAGCAGGACAGGCGCCGCGCCCAGCAGCGCCGGCAGGAAAGGCTCGCTGTCGCCTTCCGCCTGCGGGGCGATGGCCGGATTCATCCGCACCACGACCGTGATCGCCGCGAAATAGAGCAGCAGCGCCAGCACGGCCGGCACCATCGCCGCGACGAACAGCATGGCGATCGACTGTTCCGTCAGCAGCGCGAAGAGGATGATCGCGCCCGATGGCGGCACCAGCGCGCCGAGCGTGCCGCCCGCCGCGACCGTGCCGGTGGCGAAGGCGGGCGTGTAGCCGCGCGAGAGCATCTGCGGCAGCGCGATGCGCCCGAAGGTCGCCGCCGTGGCGACGGACGAGCCGCTGACGGCGCCGAAGCCCGCGCAGCCGGCGACGGTCGCATAAGCGAGGCCGCCGCGGATGCGGCCGAGCACCGAATAGGCCAGCCGGTAGATGTCGTCGGAAATGCCGGCCGCGACCGCGAAGCTGCCCATCATCAGGAAGAGCGGCAGCGTCGCCACCTGCGCATTGGTGAGGAATTCCATCGTATCGGTGGCGAAGACGTTGCCGGCCGAGCGGCCGCCGATGAATAGCGCCGTGCAGAACAGGCCGACGAAGCCCGTCACCGGCGCGATGGGCAGTTGCGCCAGCACGCCGAGCCACAGGACGATGAAGGCGGTCATGACGAAGAGACCGGGGCGCTCCGTGGCGAAGGCGGCGAGGCCCGGCTGGTCGATGAGCATCCACAACACAGCGGCAATGACCGAGGCCGCCGTCGCGGCGACCACCACGGCGCCGAGCGGCAGCGTGCGGCCTTCCGCCCGCAGGCCCCGCAGTGCCAGAAGGTCCTGCGCGGCGTTGCCGAGCTGCACGAGCGCTGCGAAAGCCATCGCGACGGTGACGAAGAAATAGGTCGGCGCGATCGGCCAGTCGAGGATGAGCGTCGAGCGGCCCTGCGCCTGGAAGCGAAGCCCCAGACCCCATATGCGCCAGGCGAGCAGCGCGAAAAGCGCGGCGAGCATCAGCGATCCGGCGAAGGTCAGCCAGGCGTTGAGGCGCGGGCCGATGGCGAAGCCGATGAGGTCGACCTTGAGGTTGACGCGCCGCGCCGCGCCCGCGGGCAGGGTGGCGGCGATGGCCATGGCGAAGACCTGGCTCATCACCTCGTTAAGCGCCACGACGGCGCTGCCGGTCAGCCAGCGCAGGAGCACGTCCACGACGATGACGATGGCGCCCGTAAGCATGCCGGCGACGGCGAGCATGGAGACAAGGTCGGTTCCTTTCGACAGCCACCTCTCGAAGCCGCTCGCCGGCCGTTCCTCCACGATCGCCGTCATCGTTCAGCCCCGGCGGGAACGTCGCGGCCGTGTTGGCTGGCAGCCGCGTGTAGCGGTCCGTTGCCCGGCAAGGTGGCAAATCGCATGTCGTCTCCTCCCGAAGGCTGTTCCCCGATGGCGGCGACCGGCACCGCCCTGCAAACCTCGCGGAAAGCAGGTCATCTCAAGCCTTTTGACGACGCTTATCGACCGGTCGGAGCGCTGTCGAATGGATAGGAGTGATGCCAGCCATTGGCGGCAAGGATGGCTGGCGATGCGAGATGCCGGTCAGACGGCGGGCGTCGGTTTTCCGTCTCGAAAGAACTTGACATCGGGATCGTCGTACGCGCAATCATTGGTCGGACGACCAACCATAAGGGGAGGACACATGGCCATGTCGCTCGAGCGTATCGCTGCGCCTGTCCGCCGGCCGGGCCCCACCCCCGCCGCAAACGGATATCGCTGCTGATGGCACGCAATCCCCTCACGGACTGGCAGGTCGACCGCGCATCCATCCGCTTCATCGGCGAGGGGCTGGAGCGGCCCGAATGCATCCTTGCCGAGCCGGACGGCACGCTCTGGAGCGCCGACGGCCGCGGCGGCGTCATGCGCATCGCGCCGGACGGCAGCCAGGAACTCGTCCTCCAGTCGACCGCGTCCCGCAACGAACAGTCCTCCTTCGAGGACCGCTACGTGAATACGAAGGGAAGCCTGCCCAACGGGCTGGCCTTCGACGCGGACGGCAATTTCCTCATCGCCAATTTCGGCACCGACGCGCTGGAGCTGATGACCCGCGACGGCCGGACCCGCACGCTGGTCGACAACATCGACGGCCAGCCGATGGGCAAGACCAATTTCGTCACCCGCGACAGCAAGGGCCGTCTCTGGCTCACCGTGACCACGCGCACGATTCCGTGGACCCGCCATGTCGAGGTCATGAGCCATGACGGCTATATCGCGTTGATCGACGCGCGCGGCATCCGCATCGTGGCAGACGGCCTGTGCGGCACGAACGAATTGCGTTTCGATCCGGCGGAGGAATTTCTCTACGTCGCCGAGACCACCAAGCGGCGCATCTCGCGCTTTCGCGTGCTGGCCGATGGCGCGCTCGGGCCGCGCGAGACCTATGGGCCGGAGGACGTTGGCGGCTTCTGCGACGGCATCGCCTTCGACGCGTTCGGCAATCTGTGGAGCACGCTCATCATGGCCGACCGGCTGGTGGCGGTGACGCCTGAGGGCGACGTGCTCACCTTGCTGGACGACGGCATTCCCGAAGCGACCGCCGCGCTCGATGCCGCATGGCGCGCGCAGCGGATCACGCCCGACATCATGGCGCAGGCGACAGGCAAGCTCGCGCCCTGGATGGCCAGCGTGACCTTCGGCGGGCCGGACCTGAAGACGGTCTATCTCGGCAGCCTGCGCGGCAACCGCATTCCCTGGTTCCGCTCGCCCGTGGCGGGCCAGCCGCTGATCTACTGGAACGAGCGCAGGAAAGCGGCGGCATGAGCGCGGTGGCCCGGCTCCGTCTCGGCCAGTTGCTTGTCGCCCTCGGCGTCATCCTCCTGTGGTGGCTGGCGAATGTCACCGGCACCGCCACCTCGGTCCTGCCGCCGGTCGCGGATGTCTTCCGCCAGTTCTTCATGGTCTGGACGCGGCCGGAATTCGTGTCGGGCTTCGGCGCCACCGTCTTCGATGCCGCGCGCGGCCTTCTGATCGCCGCCGTGCTGGCGATCCCGCTTGGCGTGCTTATGGGCATGTTCCCGCGGGTGGAGATCGCGACGCGGGTGCTGGTCGATTTCGGCCGCTCCTTCCCGGTCATCGCCCTGCTGCCGATCCTCGTCCTGCTGCTCGGCGCGACGGCGATCATGAAGGTGGTGGCGATCGCCATCGCCTGCTTCTTCCCGATCCTGCTGCAGACCATCTATGGGGCGCGCCGGCTCGACCCGACCATCGTCGACACGGTGCGCAGCTTCCGCATCCCCGGCCACCTGCGTTTCTTCAAGGTGCTGCTGCCGGCGGCCGGCCCGTTCATCGCCACCGGTCTGCGCATCGCCACCACGGTCTCCATCCTCGTCGCCGTGGGCGTCGAGATCGTCAGCATGACGCCGGGCATCGGCCGCGAGATCGCGCTGTCGCGGTCCTACAACGAAACCGACACGACCTATGCCTACATCGTCTATGCCGGCCTTCTGGGCATCGCGATCACCACGCTGTGGGACCTTGCCGAGGCACGCCTCCTGCGCTGGCATATCCGGTCGAAGGTGGAGTAGCGCGATGGAGAACCGGCTTTTTCCCTTTGCCGACCGCCTGCTCGCCGCCGTGCGGCAGCTCTGGCTTCCGGCCTTGCTGGTGGCGCTCTGGTGGTGGGGATCGAGCGGCTCGAAGTCATTCTATTTTCCGCCGCTTAGCGACATCCTCCGGGCGCTCTGGCAGGATCTCACGGTCGGCCCGCTGCCCTTCTACCTCGCGGTCAGCCTCGGCAACCTGGCGCTCGGGCTGGGCATCGCCATCGTGCTCGGCGTGGCCTTCGGCCTGCTGATCGGCGAGATGGAAGGGCTGCGCAAGGTCACCACGCCGACGCTCAACTTCTTCCGCGCGGTGCCGCCGGCCTCGATCGTGCCCATCGTCATCATCGCGCTCGGCGTCGGCGCGGCACCGAAAGTCTTCATCATCGCGCTGGGATGCTTCTGGCCGATCCTCTTGAACACGATCGACGGCGTGCGCGGAACCTCGCCGGCGGTGCGCGAGACAGCGCGGGCCTACCGGATTCCCGCCCACCTCGTCGTCTTCCGCGTCGCGCTGCCGGCGGCCATGCCGCAGATCATGGCCGGTATCCGCGTGGCGCTCGCGGTGGCTCTGGTGCTGATGGTGATCAGCGAATTCTTCGGCGCCGATGCGGGCGTCGGCTTCTACATCACCGAGGCAAGCACGCGCTTCGCGACGCGTCAGGCCTGGGCCGGCACGATCCTCGTCGGCATCCTCGGCTACGTGCTGAGCGCGGCGTTCCTGATCGTCGAGCGCAGGGTGCTGGCCTGGTACTTCCAGGACACCAAGTGGCTCCATCGCCGGGCCGGCAGGACCGTCGGAGGCAAGGGATGAATTTCATGAGCAAAGTGAGCCTGACAGCGAATCCGGCGGCCAAGCCGATGGTGGTCGACGGCCTGTCGAAAAGCTATGGCAGCGGGCCGAACGCGGTGCGCGTGCTGGAGAACCTGAAGCTGCGTGTCGACTCCGGCGAGTTCATCTGCATCGTCGGCCCGTCCGGCGCCGGCAAGACGACGCTGCTGCGCTGCCTGTCCGGCCTGCTGCCGCCGACCTCCGGCGAGGTGCGTGTCGGCGAGGAGAAGGTGACGCAGCCGCTGGCCGAGATCGGCCTTGTCTTCCAGGATTATCGCGGCTCGCTGATGCCCTGGATGCGTGCCGGCGAGAACGTCGCCTTTCCGCTCCAAGGCAAGGGCGTGGCCAAGGCGGAGCGCATGCGCCGCGCCGAGGAATGCCTCGCCGCCGTCGGCCTGCCGGGCGTCGCTGGCCGCTATCCGTGGGAACTGTCCGGCGGCATGCAGCAGCGCGTCGCCATCGCGCGCGCGCTCGCCTACGACGCCCATATCCTGCTGATGGACGAGCCGTTCGGCTCGCTCGACGCGCAGACCCGCTTCGAGCTGGAGGACCTCGTGCTCGACCTGCGCAAGCGGCTCGGCATCAGCATCATCGTCGTCACCCACGACATCGATGAGGCGGTCTACCTCGCCGACCGCGTCATCGTGCTCTCGGGTCATCCCGCGACCGTCATTGACGCCGTCGACATCGAACTCGGCCCCGACCGTGACCAGATCGCGACGAAGGCCCAGCCGCTTTTCGCGGAATACCGAAGCCGGATCCTCAACCAGATCCGGAAACTGCCCGCCTAGAGCATGATCCCGAAAAGTGGGTCCGGATCATGCTCAAACAAAGAGATGGAGCGCGATGACGATTCAACGGGAAGTCATCGCGCTCCGGTGAACAGTCGAACCGGAGGAGTTTTCATGACTGTCATTTCCAAGCTCAACCGCCGCACGGCGATGCTGCTCGCCGCGGCATCGCTGGCCGTGCTGCCCGCCTCGCTGGCGTCGGCACAGGAGAAGGTCGTGCGCGTGCTGCGCTCGCCCGTCGGCACTTTCCAGGGCCTCTACATCGCCGAGGACCAGGGCTACTTCAAGGAGAAGGGCCTGAAGGTGGAGGTCACCGTGGGCGGCTCTCCGTCGCAGAACATCGCGCAACTCCAAGCCGGCCAGACCGACCTCATCATGTCCGGCTCCTTCGAGCTGGTCGCCGCGATCTCGCAGGGCCTTCCGGTGATCGCCGTGCTCAACACGCAGGACCAGGGCGATGTCGGCACCACCGGCCTGCTGACGCCGCCCGGCAGCACGATCAAGACCGTCGCCGACCTCAAGGGCAAGAAGATCGGCCTGCCCGGCATCCAGAGCGGGCAGGGCCTTGCCCTCAACCGCGCGCTGGAGAAGGCCGGCATGTCGCCCAGTGACGTGACCCTGGTCAACCTGCCCTTCGATGCGATGATCGAGTCGGCGGAAAAGGGCAATGTCGACGCGATCATCCCGATCGGCCTGTTCTTCTCGCTCGCCCAATCCAAGGGCTTTGGCGAGGTGAAGGAGGTCTATGAGCAGATCAAGGGCACGCCGGCCGTCATCTTCGCCGCCGGCAAGGACTGGGTCGCCGCCAATGCCGACACGATGAAGGCCTTCAACGAGGCGATGCTGAAAGCCTACGAATACGGCAACGCGCATCCGGAGGCCGTGCGGGCCATCGACGGCGCGCAGACCAAGATGCCGCCGGACTACATCGCCAATCGCTACATCGCGCCCTTCGTCGGGGCCTTCCAGCAGGACAAGTGGGCGGCAGCCGTCGCCGACATGCACAAGTTCGGCTACATCCCGAACACGCCGGCCGTCGGCGACTACATCTGGGAAGGCGCGCCGAAATAAGCCTTCGGGCGGGTGCGCCGCCGCGGCGCACCCCTCGCCTGATGAAGACAGGGATGCCCTGACCCCTTCGAACAGGGCGTGGAGGAGAAGATGGAAACCGCAATTGTCCGCCGCGCGGCATTGGCCGCGCTGGCGCTGGTGCCGTTCGCCCTGACGGTCGGCATGGGCAGCGCCGCCGCAGAGGAGAAGACGATCAGGCTGCTTCGCGCGCCCGTCGGCGCCTTCCAGCCGCTCTACATCGCCGAGGCCAGAGGCTACTTCAGGGAGAGGGGGCTCAAGGTCGACATCGCCGTCGGCGGCGGCCCTGACCAGAACATCGCGCAGGCCATGGCCGGACAGGCCGAGATCATCATGACCGGCGCGGTCCCGCTCGTGGCCGCGGTCGCCAACGGCGTGCCCGTGGCGGCCATTCTCGGCGCCGAAGACCATGTCGCGCCGGCGACCACCGGATTGATGGTCAAGGCCGACAGCCCGATCCGGTCCCTTGCCGACCTGAAAGGCAAGAAGATCGGCCTGCCCGGCATAGCGAGCCCGCAGGGCTTGGCCACGCTGCTGGCGCTCGAAGGCGCGGGCATCAGGCAGAACGAGGTCTCGCTTGTGAACCTGCCCTTCGACGCGGTCGTGGAAAGCGCGCAGAACGGCCAGGTCGATGCGACCTTCCCGGTCGGCCTGTTCTACACGCTGGCGAAGACACAGGGTTTTCGCGAGTTTCCGGACGTGATCCGTCCGCTCGACCATACGCCGGCGGTGCTCTATGCGACGACACGGCAATGGGCGGACGAGAACGCCGAGACGCTCGCCGCCTTCAACGAGGCGATGCAGAAGGCCTATGCCGACGCCAATGCCGACCACGAACTGGTGCGCGCGGTCGACCGGGAGCAGACCCGATTGCCGCCCGACTTCATCGACACGCGTCCCATCGTGGAATTTACCGCCGGCTTCGATGCCGAGGCATGGGACGGCATGAACAAGGGATTGGCAAGGTTCGGCTTCCTGCCGCGCGTGCCGGAGCCGTCGGAATATATTTCGCAGGCCGTGCCGAAATAGCGCGGGGCGGGATCGGAATCGAAAGGGCTGGGTTAAACCCGGCCCTTTTTCCTTGCCGCCTCAGACCATCAGTAGCCGATGGTGAAGCGCTGGCGCAGATATTGCGGCTTTTCGAGCTCGTCGGCGAGCGCGATCGCGAAATCCTCGAATGAGATCGACGTGGGATTGCCGTCCGCATTCATCAGCATGTGATCCTTGCCATAGCGGAATTTTCCGGTTCGCTCGCCGGGCACGAAGCTGCGTGGCGGCGAGATGAAGGTCCAGTCGAGGTCGGTCGTGGCCTTGAGCATTTTGAGCAGGTCGCCGCCGCGCAGCGAATTGGGGCGAGCGAATTCGGGAAAGTCGGGGCGCCGCGCCTCCTCGATGCCGTCGGGATGCAGCAGGCTGCCGGCGCCGCCCACGACGAGGTAGCGCCTGACGCCCGACTTCTGCACCGCCGGCAGGAGGATTTCCGGATCGAGATCGACGAAACGGACCGAACTGACCACCGCATCGTGCCCCTTGATGGCGGCGGCAAGGGAAGCCTCGCTGCCATCCGTGCCCACCGCCTTCACCTTCGGGTGGGCCGGCACGTTTTCCGGATGCCGCACGATGGCGGTCACCTCGTGGCCGCGATCCAGCAGTTCCTTGAGTACCCGCGAACCGGCCTTGCCGGTAGCTCCGATGAGCGCAACCTTCATTTGATTCCTCCTTTTAATCCGCCGTCCGGCGCTTCTTAGAAATTGTTTAGTCAACCGACTAATACTGTAAAGCGCCTGTCATCTTGGATAAATGCGCGTTGGTCGGAAGCTCCCGAGGCTGATGAGGCGCTGCCCGCGATTGCCATGGACAGGCATGACAGCGCTCCGCAATTTGTTCTTCCCAGAGGCAGGACGAAGGCTGCACCGTTTGACTCCATCGGACGCCGTGATAATTGAATTGGTCGACCGACCAAATCAGGTATCGCCATGGCTTCCTCTCTTTTCGACCTCACCGGCAAGGTGGCGCTCGTCACCGGCGCGCACCGCGGCATCGGCTATGCGATCGCGGAGGAGATGGGGCTTGCCGGCGCGGCCGTCGCGATCTGCAGCAATGACGCGCCCGGCGTCGCGCAGGCGGCCGAAAAGCTGGCGGCGCAGGGCATCAGGGCGCTGGGCATCGCCTGCGACGTGGGCGTGGATGCCGATCTCGACCGGCTGGTTGCGCAGACCGAGGCGGCGTTCGGGCCCATAAGCGTCCTCGTCTGCAATGCCGGCATCAATCCGCATTTCGGGCCGATGGCGACCGTCACCGATGCGGAATATGACGCGACCATGCGCATCAACCTGCGCAGCGCGGTGCAGCTCTGCAATCGCGTCGTGCCGGCTATGGCGGAGCGCGGCGACGGCGTGGTGATCCTGACCTCCAGCCTGTCCGGCCTGCGTGGCAACGGCAAGATCGGCGTCTATGCGCTGACCAAGGCGGCAATCGCCCAGCTCGCCCGCAACCTCGCGGTCGAATACGGGCCGCGCAATGTGCGCGCCAATGCGATCTCGCCCGGCCTCATCCACACCGAGTTTTCCACGCCGATCATGGGCAATCCGGAAGGTCTGGCGAAGCGGCTCGAAAAGACGCCGCTGCGCCGCGTCGGCCATGTGCGCGAGATCGCCGGCACGGCCGTCTATCTCGCCTCCGCCGCCGGCTCCTTCACCACCGGCCACAATCTCGTGGTCGACGGCGGCACGCTGATCGGCGACTGATCCGCTCACCATGCCAGCGCGCCGCCGTCGACGCGGAAGTCCGCGCCGGTGACGTAGGTCGATTCATCCGAGGCGAGATAGACGGCCATCCAGGCGATGTCCTCCGGCTGGCCGAGGCGGCCGACCATCAGCTTTTCCCTGACGGCGGCGAGCAGTTCGGGCCGCTCCAGCACCGGCCGTGTTGCGGCGGTGACGATCATGCCCGGCGAGATCGTATTGGCGCGGATGTCGTGCGGCGCGCCTTCCATGGCGAGCTGGCGGGTCATGGCGAGCACGCCGCCCTTGCCGGCCGTGTGCGCGAGCGCGGCCGAATTCTTCAGCGCCACCCAGGCATTGGCGGAGGCGAGGTTCACGATTGCGCCGCCGTGCCGCTTCAGCTGCGGCCACGCCGCCTTGCACATGAGGAAGACGGTGTCGAGCTCGCCGGTCAGCGTGCGCCGCCAATGGCGCTCATAGTCCATTTCCTCGATCGGGACGAAATCGGCGACGGCGGCGGCGTTGACCAGCGCCTGAACCCCGTCGGTCCGGCTGCCGATGCTTTCGATCAGCGCCTCGACCTTGCACGGGTCGGTGAGGTCGGCCTGCATCGGTTCGAGATCCAACCTTTCCTCCTGCGCCTGCCGGCGTGTGGCCTCTGCTGCGGCGAGGTCGATGTCCACCGCGAAGACGGTGGCGCCGTGGCGGGCGAACATCAACGCGCAGCCTTGGCCGATGCCGTTGCCCGCGCCGGTGACGACCGCGACCTTGCCTGCCAGCCGTTCCGATATCCTGCCTCTCGCTTGCGCCATCTCAGTGTCCCGCCACCATCTCGCTCAGCCGCGCGAAGCCGGGAATATGCACCGAGGTGCCGCCGTCCACGGTGAAGCACTGGCCGGTGATGTAGCGTGCTTCATCCGAGACGAGGAAGGCGACGGCGTGGGCGATGTCCATCGGGTCGCCGAGATAGGGCGTCAGCGTCTCCTCGGTGACGATCTCGATCAGGCGCGGCGGCAGGTTGGAAAGCGCCGCCTTCGAGCCGGTCAGGCCGGGCAGCACCGCGTTGCAGCGGATGCCGCGCTTGCCGTGGGACGTGGCGATGGAACGCGTCATCTGGATGACGGCCGCCTTCGAGGCGCTGTAGGCCGCCTGAATCACATTGCCCTGGAGCGCGAGGTTGGAGGCGGTGTTGACGATGACGCCGCTGCCCTGCGTCTCCATGATCTTCAGCGCCTCGCGGCAGCAGATCATTGTTCCGCGCGTGTTGACGCGAAAGGTATTGTCCCAGACCTCGGTTTCCATATTGGCGATGTCGAGGTCGCGGCGGGCATAGTCCGGGGTCAGCAGCGCGGCATTGTTGTCGATCGCGTCGAGACGACCGAAGGCTTTTAGCGTCGCGGAGAACATGCCGAGGATGCTCGCCTCGTCGGCGAGGTCCACAGCGAGGCCGAGCGCGGCTCCGCCCGCGCTGCGGATGGCGTCTGCAACGGCCTCGGCGCCCGCGCCGTCGATATCGGCCACCACCACGCGCGCGCCGCGCTCCGCCATCAGCCGGCTAGTCGCCGAACCGATGCCGCCGCCGCCGCCCGTCACGATCGCCACCTTGCCGTCGAGCGCCTGCATCATGCCGTCCTCCTGAAATTTGGTCGAGTGACCAAGCCTCAGCAGGCAGCACTTTGCAAGCAGGAACAGGAATGTTCCCTAGCCGGCCTTGAGTCCCAGCAGATAGGCGGAGCAGGCGCGCGCCACTTCCGCCACCAGCATTTCCCATGAAATATCGGCGCCGGATTCGAAGCGCGGGCCGGACATGATGCGCCGTGTCAGCGTCGCATAGACGATGCGGAAGCAGACATCCGCCGCAATCTCGGGCCGTTCATGGCCGAATGCGCGGATGGAGGACAGGAGGAACGTCTCGAAGGACTGCGCGAGCACGACGCTGGAGCGGGAGCCGCGCTGCCGGGTCGCCTCGTCGACCGCGCCGCGCAGGATCATCACCCGCAGCAAGGGCTCGTGCCGACGGAACAGCGCCGCCAGCCTGCCGATCGCCTCGCTCACCAGCCGCTCGTCCGGAAGCGACCGGTCGATGTCGGTGAACATGTCCGTCTGCTCGGCGTCGAGAGTTTGGAGAATGCGCTCCTGAAGCGCGGTGAACAAAGCTTCCTTGCCGTCGAAACGCTGGTAGATCGAGCCGACCGAGACACCGGCGCGCGCGCTGACATCGGCGATCGATAGGCCTTCATAGCCGCGCTCGCGCAGCAGCTCGACGCCGGCCGCGAGCAGCTTTTCGAGCGTCGCGCGGCTGCGTTGCTGCATCGGCTTGCGGGCGAGGGCGTCCATCAGGCTCCAATCGCTTGGTCGTTCGACTAAGATTCTGCTTGAACTAGAATTTCGATTCTAATATCAAATGGACCCCATTGAAAGTCCGTCGATGACGGTGTGCGGAGGAGCGCCATGTACGAACGCTATATTTCCCAGCTTGCGCATGTGAAGGTGACGACGCCGAAGATCGAGGCGTCGCTGAAATTCTACAAGGACGTGCTGGGCCTCGAGGAATCCGGCCGCGAAAAGGGCTCGGCCTTCCTGCGCGGCTGGGGCGAGAATTTCTATCACAGCCTCGAACTGGTCGAGGGCAGGGAGCCGTCGCTGGCCCATATCGGCTGGCGCGCGCAGGGGCCCGAGCAACTCGAACAGGCGGTGAAGCGCATCGAGGCGACGGGGCTGGGCATCGGCTGGTTCGACGGCAATGCCGGTCACGGCAGGGCCTATCGCTATCGCGGCCCCGGCGGCCACGAGCATCATCTGTTCTGGGATGTGACCCGCTACAAGGCGCCGGCGGAACTTGCGCCGCTCTTCCCCAACCGGCCGCAGCGCTTCAACCCGCGTGGCGTGGCGGCCCGCTCGCTCGACCACGTCACCGTCGCCACGCCCGATGTGGTGCGCGACGCCGAATGGTATGGCGACGTGCTCGGCCACCGCTACATGGAGGAGACGATCGCCGACCCGGAGGCCAATCTGGGCGACACGGTGGTGTTCGGCATGACGACGGTGTGCGAGCGCAGCCATGATTTCGGCCTCGTCGCGGACTTCTCCGGCGCCACGGCCCGCGTCAACCACATCGCTTTCTGGGTCGACCAGCGCGAGGAACTGCGCCGCGCCGCCGACGTGCTGCTCGACGCCGACGTGGCGATCGAGTTCGGCCCCGGCCGCCACGGCATGGGCGAGCAGGACTATCTCTACTGCCGCGAGCCGGGCGGCCTGCGCGTGGAGCTGAACTCCGGCGGCTACAAGAACTACGAGCCCGATTTCCCGCTCGTGCGCTGGACGCCGAAGCAGGGCTCCAACGTCTACTACAAGAACCTCAAGATGCCGCATTCCATGTTCGAGAGCTTCCCGCTGGTGGACATGTCCAGGGCGGCGGAGAACATGGCGAAGACCACGCTGTTCGTGTGAGGGGTTTTCCCCGACGCGAACGGATGCCGGCGCATTGTCCGTCGCCGAACGTGAAGGACCCCCACCCCATACCCCTCCCCACAAGGGGGAGGGGATTCTGAGAGGCTGACGACTCCCTCCCCCTTGTGGGGAGGGTAAGGGTGGGGGTCCGCTACACGGCAACCGGGAGAGGGCTTCAGGCAAAAGCTGGGGGCTAACCGTTCCCGAACCTCTCCCTGCTCTCCTGGATCGTGCGCTCGTGCCGCTCGATCCAGCGCAGCATTCCATCGATAAGCTGGACGAATTCCTCCCCCATCGGCGTCAGCGCGTAATCGACGCGTGGCGGGACCGTGGGGGTAACGAACCGCGCGACCATGCCGTCGCGCTCCAGCGCCCGCAGCCGCAGGGTCAGCATGCGCTGCGAGATCGCCTTCTCGGCCGAGATCGCGGCGATCAGCCGCCGCAGCGTGGCGTGGCGGAAGGTGCCGGCGGAAAGCACGAGCAGGATCAGCGTCGACCAGCGGTCGCCGAGCCGCGCCATCACCTCGCGCACGGGCGCTTCGCGATGGTGTTCCGTGCGGTCCATGCGCGCCACCAGCGACATCAGCACGGTGCCGCCCGGCGCTTCCGCGACGCGGCCGGGATCGACCTTCAGTGCGGCGGCAAGGGCGGCGGCCTTGGCAAGCCCCGCAGCGCTCAACCCGCCTTCACCCGGTTTCCTGTCGTAGGCTTCCAATCCGCGTCTCCTCCACCCGCCCTTTATGGCGTGCGGAGCGCGAGGCCTCAATCGGTGAAATCGGAACGCCGGATGATCTCGATGAGCGTTTCGGAATCGTCGAGGAAGAACAGCGCCATGGCCGGCTGCTTCGTGCCGTCCAGCCGCGGGTCGTCCTCGGCCTGCATCGGCGTACCGGGGCCGCGCATCACCCCGACGATGCGCGCACCCCGTGCGTAAAGCTTGTCGGCCGCTGCCTGCACGTCCTCGACGCTGAAGGCGATGTGCTTGGTGCCATGGGTGAGCAGGTCGGTATTGGGCTTCAGCCGGTCGGCATGCGCCGGCACCGCGCCTTCCTTCTGGAACAGCTCGATGCGGAAGCCGTCGCGCTTGAGAAAGGCGACCACGGTCCTGATCGGCGCGAGCTCGGCCCTGAAGTCGAGCTCGAAGCCGAACACCTCCGACCAGAAGCCGATAGCCGCGTCCATGTCGCGCACGCTGATGCCGACATGGTGCGGCTTCAGGTCCGGAAACAGCCCGTCCGCCACGGCTTAGCCTTTCTCGTATCGCGTGACCTTCTGGTCGATGGCGCCGAAGATCGACTGGCCGGCAGCATCGCGCATCTCGATGCGCACGCGGTCGCCGAACTTCATGAAGTCGGTCTTCGGCGCGCCCGTCTCGATCATCTCGATCGATCGGCGCTCGGCGATGCAGGCCGAGCCGACATTCTTGTAGTCGGCGTTCGACACCGTGCCGGAGCCGATGATGGTGCCGGCCGAGAGTTTGCGTGTCCGCGCGGCATGCTCGATCAGGTCGAGGAAGGAATAGGACATCTCGCGCCCGTTCGGCTCGCCGAAGCGTTTTCCGTTCCATTCGATCCGGATCGGCAAAGACAGCTTGCCGTTCCATGCATCGCCCAGTTCGTCGGGCGTCACCGCCACCGGCGAGAAGGCCGTCGAGGGCTTTGCGTTCATCCAGCCGAAGCCGGTGACGATCTCGCGCTTGACGAAGCCGCGCAGCGACACGTCGTTGATGAGCAGGATCAGCTTGATATGCGCGGCGGCCTCGGTCGCCGTCGTGCCCATCGGCACTTCGTCGGTGACGATGCCGATCTCGGCCTCGAAATCGATCCCGTCCTCCTCGCGCGGCAGGGCGATGTCGCCCTGCGGCCGGTAGAAGTCGTCCGACATGCCCTGATACATCAGCGGGAAGGTCGAGTTCACCTCGATCTCGGGGTCGCGGCCGGTGGCGGTCGCCATCAGGAACAGATGGTTCTTGAAGCACGAGCCGTCGATCCACTGGAAGGAGCGGGGGAGCGGCGAGAGCGCGGCCGACTGGTCGAAGGCGGAGACGTTCGCCGCCCTGCCGGCCGCGAGGTCGGCGGCGAGCGCCTTGAGCTTCGGCTCCACCGCGGCCCAGTTCTCCATCGCCGCCAGCAGGTTCGGGGCGATGGCCTTCGCCGAAGCGAAGCTCCTGAGATCGGTGGAGACGACGACGAGCTCGCCGTCGCGGGTGCCGTTGGGGATGGTGGCGAGCTTCATGATGCGATGTCTCCGGATGTGGCAGGGCGGTCGGCCTCGAGTTCCAGCGCGGCGGCGACCAGCGTTTTCGCATCGCCGTCATGGCGGAAGCCGAGCCGATCGGCGATTGCCGTGGAAAGCGGCGGATAGGAACCGAACTGCGCCTGCAGCGCCGCGTCGGGAGCGTAGGAAACGAGCGAGCGCACGCCGGCGCCGAAATGCGCCGCCGCGCCGTTCACCAGTTCGCCCATGGTCAGCCTGAGCGCCGGCAGGTTGAAGGCGCGGCGCGTGCCGATCGCGTCGGCCGGCAGGCTGGCGGCATGGATCAGGTTCTCCACGCAGCGCCGCCGCGACATGAACCAGGATGGCGCATCCTCCGACACCGGGCAGGTGAAGGGCTCGCCGGCCCGCAACGCGTGCAGGATGTCGCTCATATAGGCCGACAGGTGCCCGCCCTTGACGCGCGGCCGCGCGAGGATGCCCGGAAGGCGCACGGCGATGCCGTCCACGGCACCGCGCCGGGCGAAGTCGGCGATCAGCGCCTCGATCATCAGCTTCTGCGTGCCGTAGCTCATCGAGGGCAGCGGCAGCGTCTCGTCGTCCACGCCGGTCTTCGGCAGCGGCGCGCCGAACACGGCGATGGAGGATGCGAAGACGAGGCGCGCCGGCGCGGGCTGCGCCGCCAGCGCGTCGAGGATCGCCACCGTGGCCTCGATATTGACCTTCCAGCCCAGCCGGTAGTCGCGTTCGGCCGCGCCGCCGGGCACGGCGGCGAGATGGAAGAAGGCATCGAAAGGCTCGGCGAAGAGCTTGCCGGTAAAGGCCGGGTCGCAAAGGTCGCCCTCGGCGCGCTGGGCGCTGCGGGGCAGGGAGTCCGGCAGGCGGGCATCCACCGCCACGAGCCGGGCGGGCTTCCCGTGCAGCCCGTCCTGCGCCAGCCGCGCGACGAGCCCCGTGCCGACGAAGCCGCCGGCTCCTGTCACTGCGATACGCACGATCCCGATCCTCCCCGTGGCGGGCTAAAGCCCGATTTGGTTGGTTGTTCAAATAATGGCTTGGCCCGCTGACTGTCAACCGCCGCATGCGGCTCGTCGAGGGAACAAACTTGTACCGTCTTCCGCCCTTCCTCCGCCCCGGCTAAGGATTGGTCGAACGACCAAGTATCGGAGGAGAGAATGGGTGGCTACGACATCGTCATCATGGGCGGCGGGCATAATGGGCTGACGGCGGCCGCCTATCTCGCCAAGGCCGGCAAGAAGGTGCTGATCCTCGAGCGTCAGGACTTCGTCGGCGGCGGCGTGGTGACGCGCGAGATCAACACGCCGGGCTACCGCCACGACATCCATTCCTCCTGCCACATCATGATCCAGGGCAACCCGATGATCACCGAGGACGAGCTCGGCCTGATCGGCAAATACGGATTGAACTACCACTATTCCGACGTGCCCTATGCCTCCATCTTCCCCGGCAACGAGACGCTGATCACCTACAAGGACCTCGACCGGGCCTGCGCCGAGATCGCGCGGTTCAGCGAGAAGGACGCCGAGACCTACCGCACCTTCGCGGAGCGCTCGATGGCGATGATGCCGATGTTCCTGTCGGGCCTTTATTCCCCGCCGCTGCCCTTCGGCCCCTTCATGGCCATGCTCGATTCGTCCGACGAGGGCCGCGAGATCCTCGACGCGATGAATCGCTCCTCGCTCGACATCATCGGCAACGCCTTCGAGGACGAGCGGGTGAAGATCCACCTGCTGAAGCTGGTCACGGAGAATCTGCAACTCCCCGACGAACTGGGCACCGGCATGGGCATCTACCTGATGCCCGGCATCATCCACACCTTCGGCGTGTCGCAGCCGGTCGGCGGCTCCGGCGGCCTGACGGATTCGCTGGTGCGCGCCGTCGAGGCCTTCGGCGGCGAGATCAGGCTCAATGCCGAGGTCGCGCAGATCATCGTGAAGTCCGGCCGCGCGGTCGGCGTGAAGATGGCCGATGGCGAGGAGATCATGGCCAATGATGCCGTCATCGGCGCCATCCACCCGCACCGGCTCGAAGCCTTCGTGAAGGGGCTGGACGAGGGCGTCTATCGCCGGGCGCGGCGCGTGAACACCTCTACGCAGAGCCTCTTCGTCAGCCATTACGACCTCAAGGAACGGACGAAATATTACGCCGGCGAGGAGATCACGCGGGCGACCATGCTCGAATATTTCCCCTTCGACCGTCTCTCGGACCTGCTCGACGATTTCGACCATCTGCGCCGCCGGCGCATCCCGCCGCGCCCGCTACTCGGCGGCGGCGACGAGACGCATGGCGACCCGACGCGCGCACCCGCCGGCGCCGGCATCTTCCACGCCATCACGATGGCGCCCTACGATATCGAGGGGAAAGGCCCCCTCTACTGGGACGAGATCAAGGAGCAGGAGGCCGACAGGAATCTCTCCTGGTATCGCAAGTTCATCTCCAACCTGACCGACGACAACATCATCGCGCGCACCACCTGGTCGCCGCTCGATATGGAGCGGTCGTCGCCGAACAGCTTCGTCAACGGCGACATGCACGGCTGCGCGCCCTTCCTCTACCAGACGGTCGGCCACCGGCCGACGCCGGACCTCGGCCAGTACACCGTGCCGGGCGCAGAACGGCTCTATCTCGTCGGGCCGTTCCAGCATCCGGGCGGCGGCGTCTACGGCGCCGGCCGCGCCACGGCGATCAGGATGTTCGACGATCTGGGCATCGACTTCGACAAGGCGATCCGCTGATGGCCGAGGCAGCGAAGAAGCCCGCGGGCGTGAAGATCGTCGACGCGGCGAAGAAGGAGCTGATGAACGTCTCGGCCATCGAGCGCGACGGCAACATGCTCGTGGTGAAGGGCAAGATTTTCGGCACCATGCCGATGACGGCCAAGCTGTCGCCGGAGGAGGCGCGCAACGCGCTGAAGATGCTGTCGCCGAAGCTCGTCTGGTTCCTGCTGACCTTTCTGTTTCGCAAGTCGGGCTGATGTCCGTCGGCGGCTGGAGCGTTTCCGGCTTGGATTGATCGTCCATCGTCGCACAAGAAGCACCCCCACCCTTACCCTCCCCACAAGGGGGAGGGGATTCTGAGGCGTTGGTGTCCCCCTCCCCCTTGTGGGGAGGGTAAGGGTGGGGGTCTACGGCGCAGCCGTTTCCAAGCAAAGCTGAAATGCTCTACGTCTCGATGTCGCCGAGTTCCAGCCCGTCGAGTCGCGCCACATAGTCCATCATCATCTCCATGCTCCAGCCGCCATTGACGGCGATGGAGAAGGAGTAGAGCAGGAAGGGATGGGCGCCGAGCGTGAAGATGGCACGCAGGTCACGCGCGGTGAGCGCGGCGCGCTCCGCCTCGGAGAGTTCCCGGTTCGCGACTGCTGCGGCCGGATCGGCGTCGAAGGCGGCCTTGAATGCCGGCTCGCGCGCATAATTCCACAACACCTTGTCGAGCGCATAGCGGGTCATGCCGCACCTCCGTTCAGGACGGTCTCGTCCCAGGCGAGGAAGGCGCAGGCCGGCTGCGCGGTCGTCGCCACGAGCTTGCGGTAGCCGGCCGGAACCCCGCGCGCGGCGCCGAAGGCAAGCACATAGGCGAGGAAGCCGGGCGTGCCGTTGCCGGCCGCATAGAGCTGGTCCCAGGTCGAATGGCGGACGATGTCGTCCACGTCATTGGCCTCGATGCGCGCCCACATGGCCCTGTCCCACGCGCTTTCCGGCTCGGTCATGTTGCTGATCATGCCGGGCCCGCCGACGCCGTTCGACATGTGGCCGGTGACGATGAGCGCCACCCGCGCATCCTCGCCAAAACTCTCGATGCAGGAACGCACCGCCGAACCCACCGCCGCATAGCGCCGGCCGGGCGGCACCGGCGGCGCCAGCAGGTTGACGAACAGCGGCACCACCGGCAGGTCGTGCTCCGGCCGCAGGAAGTTCAGCGGAATGGTGAAGGAATGGTCGGCGACGAACTCGTCGGAGAAGGCGAAGTCGACGCCCTCCTCGAAACCCTGCTTGAGGATGTGCCGCGCCAGCGCGCCGTGCACCGGCAGGTCGCAGCCCTCCAGCCCCCAGGCCTTCGCCTCGGAGGGGAAAGGCCCCTTCAGCCGGCTCGGCTTGCCGACCATGAAGGGCGCCATATTGTCGAAGAACCACTGGTTCAGGTGGTCGCTGCCGGCCATGACGATCATGTCCGGCCGCGCTTCGGCGAGCGCCCCGCGCAGCTCGTTGAAGCAGTCGAGCGCGGGAAGCGCGCCGGGCGGCGCCTTGCCTTCGCCGCGCAGCCGTGCCGCGATGGGCAGGGTGGGGTCGTGCGGGACACCGATGAGCGAGACGAGCCGTGCCATGGGGGCCTACATGTAGATCCGCACGGCCTTCAGCTTGCCGCCGGGCTGGTCGAAGCGTTTCGTGCGCTCGTAAACGGCGACCGAGGGCCGGCCGGACGGCATGTAGACATCGGCCGCGCAGGTGGTGCCGTCGTCGGTGAAGCGGCAGTAATCGACCTTGATACCGGTATTGCCCATCATCTTGGTGAAATCGACGCGCAGGCCCTCGCGGCCGACGAAGGTCTCGTCGTTGGAATGGCGGAAATAGCCGTCCTCGGCGAACTGGTCGAGCACCTCCTCCAGCCGGTTGCCGTTCAGCGCGCTGAAATAGGAGCGCAATATGTCGGTCTCGGAGCGCCACGGATGGATGCCGGCGACCTTCGGATGGATCGGCCCGCGATCCTCGACCAGATGATGGTCGGAATAGACGATGGCGCTGGAGCGCCCGTCCGCCCGCGTCTCGAACATGACGCCGACCGGCAGCACAGGGCCGCCGTCGGCGGGCGTGAAGCGGTATTCCGCGAAGCTGCGCCCTTCCGCCTCCACGACGAACGGCCGCTCGATCTTCGACCAGCGCTCGCCCGGCCACAGCTTGCTGCCGGCCTCGAAGGCGGCGGCGCTGCCTTCGCCGAGATAGGGATCGTTCACGACCTGGCTGCTGCGCAGCCTGGCGATCAGGTCGGCGCGGACGTCGTCTGCGGACATCGGCTGGTTACTCCTTGGGATCGATGCGGCGGTTGTCGGTGGCGACAATGCTATAATTTGGACGGTTGTTCAACCAAGATTGTAAGGAGCGCGACGGATGCCGTGGCGGGGACCTGATCCGCTTGATCTCCTGTCGTGAGAGAGGCTTATTCCGCCGCGTCGCGCTGGTTCTCGTCCGGCGCGTCGGGGTGGCCGGGTGCGGTTTCGCAGCCGAGGTCGGGGAAGGCGAGCACGCGCAGCCCGTGGAAATCGGTGCGGGCGACGAGCAGGCCGCGCTCCTCGAAATAGGCGAGCAGGCGCCGGGCCCGGCGCGGCGAGTGGCTGCCATAGGCGCGCGCCAGCGTGGCGTCGGAGGGGCAGGGGACGCTTTTGATCGCAGCGCGGGCGACCATCAGGAAGATGCCCTGGAGGTCGTCCGGCAGCGTCTCGGAAAGCGACAGTGCCGTCGCCCAGGCCTCGCCGCCCGCGCTTTCATCGACGCCGGCACGGGCGACCGCCAGCCGCCGGCGGAAGGTGGAAAGCGGCAGCGGCTCGCCGGGCACGCGGCGGATGCGGCTGCGCACAAGAAAATCCTGATAGAGAACGGCGTCAGAGCGGAAGGCCGCGTCGGGATCCTCCAGGATCTCGCGCAGCACCGCCTCGATGCCGGCATCGCGCTCGGCCTCATCGATGACGGCGAAGACCGGCTCGGCCGGCGCTTCCGGGGCCGGGCGCGGCCGCGACAATTGCGCCAGCAGGTCGGCGGTCGGAATGGGCTTCGGCGGCGTTTTGCGCACCACCGGAAGCGCCTCGTCCGGCGAGGGCGTGAAGATCAGCTCGCTGGCGTCCTGCGGGGCGGCGGGCAGCGGCATGAGCTTCGGGCTGGTCGAACGCGCGGCGGTCTCGACGGCGCCGATGGTGATCGCCAGCGGGCGGCGCGCCAGCGCCGGACCCAATGCAATGAAGTTCCCGCGCGCCAGCTCGCGGAACATCTCGGCCTGACGACGGTCCATGCCGAGCAGGTCGGCGGCGCGCGCCATGTCGATGTCCAGGAAGGTGCGGCCCATGAGGAAATTGGAGGCTTCCGCCGCCACGTTCTTCGCCAGCTTGGCGAGGCGCTGTGTGGCGATGACGCCGGCCAGCCCCCGCTTGCGGCCGCGGCACATCAGGTTCGTCATGGCGCCGAGCGAGAGCTTTCGGGCTTCGTCCGAGACTTCGCCGGCAACCGCGGGCGCGAAGAGCTGCGCTTCGTCGACCACCACGAGCACCGGATACCAATGGTCGCGCTCGGCGTCGAACATGCCGCCGAGGAAGGCGGCGGCAGCGCGCATCTGCTGCTCGACGTCGAGCCCTTCCAGATTGAGCACGACGGAGACGCGGTGCTGGCGCACGCGCCCGGCAATGCGCGTGAGCTCGATCTCCGGGCGCGCGGCATCCACCACCTGATGGCCGAATTTTTCCGCCAGCGTGACGAAATCGCCTTCGGGATCGACGATGCATTGCTGCACCCAGGGCGCGCTCTGTTCCAGCAGCCGGCGCAAAAGGTGCGACTTGCCGGACCCGGAATTGCCCTGCACCAGCAGGCGGGTCGCCAGCAGCTCCTCCAGATCGAGTTCCGCCACGGCACCGCCGGCCGCGGCGCCCATGTCGATATTGACCTTCATCCGGCACCCTTTCGCGCACCGTCCTTAGCACCTGCCCTCATGCGGCGCGAAGCACGGAGGCGACGATTCCCACAAGCAGGTCCCACAAGCAGGTCGCGAGAGGTCAGCGGTCGGCGGGCAGGTCGGCGGCGATGGTGTCGGCCACCATCTGCGCCGTGGCCGCGCAGAGCGTCCAGCCCAGATGCCCGTGGCCGGTATTGTAGAAGACGCCCGGCCTTATGCCCCGGCCGACCTTCGGCATCATGTCCGGCATCATCGGCCGCAGGCCGGCCCATGAGGCGACGCTGCGCGTCTCGATGCGCGGGAACAGCGTCAGCGTCCAGTCGATCAGCGGCTTGATGCGATCGTAGCGGATATCGCGGTTGAAGCCGTTGAACTCCGCCGTGCCGGCCACCCGCAGGCGCTTCTCGCCGAGCCGGCTCGCGACGATCTTGGCGCGGTCGTCGAGGATGCTCACCCAGGGCGCCTCCGTGCGGCTCGGCTCGTCGTCAAGCGCGATGGAGATCGAATAGCCCTTGACCGGATAGATGTTGACGCGGTCGCCAAACATGCGGGCGATGCGGCGGCTGTCGCAGCCGGCGCAGACGACGACGCCGTCGGCGGCGATCTCGGTGCGCTCGACCGCGCCGTTCGCTGCCTGCGCATAGGTCAGGCGGATGGGCGGGCCGGGCGTGACGCTATCGACCGTGGCATTGAGGATGAAGCGCGCGCCCTTCCGCTCGCAGGCCTTGGCGAGGCCGGATGTGAAGGCGTGGATGTCGCCGGTGGAATCCGACGGCGTGTAGAAGCCGCCATAGAAGTCGCCGCGCAGCGCCGGTTCGATCTCGCGGATTTCGGCCGGCGTGACGGGGCGGCGGTCGAGCCCGCCTTCCTCCAGCAGGCCGTTCACCATGCTCGCGTGGTCGAAGCCCGCCTTGTCCCAGCAGATATGCAATATGCCGCGCCGCACATGGTCGAAATCGATGCCCTCATGCTCGGCGATGGCGAGCATGTGCCGGCGCGCGGCGATGGCGAGGCGCGTCGTCTCGATCGTATTCTCGCGATAATGCGGGATGTTGGCGATGAACTCGGCGAACCACGAATATTTGTGCCAGCCGGGCGTCAGGTTGACGGAGAGCGGCGCGTCCGGCCGCATCAGCCATTTCAGCCCCTTGAGGACGGTGGACCAGTGGTTCCACACTTCCGCATTGCTGGCCGAAAGCTGGCCGCCATTGGCGAAGGAGGTCTCCATCGAGGGATAGCGGTTGCGCTCGACGACGGTGACGTCATAGCCGCGTTCGAGCAAGGCGTGGGCGGTGGTTACACCGGTGACGCCGGCGCCGATGATGACGATATGGGGCATTTCTCGATCTCTGCGACAGAGTGGGTCTGGGCCGGAGCCGGTTCGTTCCCCAATCTGTCTCTGTACCTGAGAGCTTAACCGCGGCGGCCGGACCGGCGCGGCTTTCCCCTTCGGTGGGTGCTCGCGGCACCTCTCTCCAGATCGTCCAACTGCACGGTCACGTTTGCCTGAGAGTTTCCTGGGGGGTTGCTCCGTCGGCGTCGGCCATCGTCATTGCGACAAGGGTCAATCTCTCCCATGCAGCCTTTTGGACAAGGCGGATATTACCCGCGGCGAGGACGGCTTGCAATCGCGCCCCATGCGGAGCCGAGACGATGCCGCCACGGCATTGCGCGACAAGTGAAACGAGGCCGCCATCCTATTGACCCTTTGCGCGAAGCATTGGAGGTGTCGCACGCAAGATGCGCGGCACTGACGATGCGCCCGCCTGCATCGCTCACGCCGACGAAACGGGAGACGCGACATGAACGACATCGGCCGTCGACCTGCTGCGGCATCGAGCGACGGTGCCGTCCCGGCGGACGGCCCCGGCCGGATGGCGGAGCTAGCGGTCGTGCTCGTCGGCGCGCTGGTGGTGCTCTCCACGGCGGTCATCGCGCCGGCGCTGCCCGCCATCGGCGCCTATTTCAGCGACGATCCGCGCACGGAGACGCTGGTACCGATGCTGGTGACAATGCCGGCGCTGGTCATCGGCATCGCGGCGCCCTTCGCCGGCTATGTGCTCGACCGCTTCGGGCGTTACGCCGCCGTGCTGACGGCGCTGGTGAGCTTCATCCTCTTCGGCGTGGCCGGTGCGTTCGCCACCAGCCTCGACATGCTGCTGTGGTCGCGCGCCGGGCTCGGCCTCTGCGTGGCCTTCCTGATGGCGGGCTTCACCTCGCTGGTCGGCGACCTGTTCGCCCCGCGGGCGCGCGCCGCGGTCCTCGGCCGCCAGGCGAGCCTCAACGCGATCATGGCCCTCATCATGACGATGCTGGGCGGGATCCTGACCGAATGGCACTGGCGCGGCATGTTCCTCGTCTACCTGATCGCGGTGCCGCTGGTCTTCCTCTTCGTCCGCCATGTGCCGCGCAAGCCCGCGCGGCGACCTTCCCCGCAAGGCGAGGGCCATGCCGCGCCGGCGACCGGCGGAAGCTGGCTACGCGTCGCCGCGATCTACCTGCTGGGCGTGCTGGCGATGATCTTTTCCATGCTGGTGCCGACCCGCACGCCGTTTCTCATGCAGGCGCAATATGACGGGACCGCCTTCATCATCGCCTTCGCCATGTCTGTGTTCACGTTCGGCATGTTTCCCGCCGCGGCGATGTTCGCGCGGCTGCGCAAGATCTTCTCCGCGCCTATGCTCTTCACCATCGGCTTCGTCGCGCTGGGCGCCGGCTTCGCGCTGCAGGGCGTGGCGTCGAACCTGACGCTGCTCATCACCGGCATGGGCATAGCCGGCGCCGGGTTCGGCTGCATCATGCCCAATCTCAATACGAGCCTGTTGGCTGCCGCGCCGGCCCATCTGCGCGGCCGCCTCGCCGGCGGATTGGTATCCGCCATCTTCATGGGCCAGTTCCTCTCGCCTATCTTCAGCCGGCCGCTGGTGCAGCGCTACGATATCCAGACCTGCTTCGTGATCAGCGCGGCCCTGGCGGGAATTGTCGCCATGGCCTGCCTCCTGCCGGCGCTGCGACGGAAGACCCGCCGCGCCTGATCAGTCATCCTCGCCGACAGCGGCGGTGTGGCGCGGATGTAGGATGTCCTCCAGCTTCGCATAGCTGAGGCAGCGCACGTCCGGCAGCGCACATGTTTCTCGCGCGAAACGTTCCAGCGCGCGCCAGTAGGCCGCATCGTTCATCAGCGTGAAATGGAAGCCGACCTGCAACGGCCGGCGCGCACCGCCGCGTTCCTTTTCGAGCGCGTCGGTAAAGGCCCGGTAGGCGCGCTCCTCGAAGACGGCCGCCTCGGCAGGCCGTTCCTCGCCGCCGGAATGCCGGACGTAGAGGTTGTAGTCCATGACGATGACGGGCCGGCCGCGCGGGCCCTCGGGCACCATCGGCAGGGCGTAGCGCGTCACGCCGCCATCCTCGACAGGCGCGGCCGGGCCGCGCGAAACGCCGCTCGCATCATAGCGGAAGCCATGCTCGCCGAGCGCGGCGAAGAGGGCGGCGGATGTCGAGAGATAGGGCGCGCGGAAGCCGGTGATCTCGCTGGCCGCGAAGCGCCGCCAGCCCTCCGGCTCGTAGGGGATGTCGTTGATGCGCCAGGCATCGCGCAGGATCGCGGCGAACTGGTCGAACTCCGCGAGCCATGTCGCCTTGTTCCATTTTGCGCCGTCGAAATGGCCGCAGCCATGGCTGGCGATGTCGTGGCCTTCCATCCGCGCCGTCCAGATCTGCCGCAGCCGTTGCGCGACATCGTCACGCGACGCGGCGAAGCCGACATTCGACCGCTTGCCGGCAACCGGCGAGGCATAGGCGTCGCGCGTCTGCTGGCTGAGCAGGTAGACGCAGGAAAGGAAATAGGTGAACGACGCCCCGGTCTCCCGCGCCAGCGCCCGGCTGCGTTCCCACTGCGGGACGTCGTGGGCGCCGTCGAAGGAGATCACGACATATTGAGGCTCGGCCGCCGCGGCCGGGAAGGCGGTGCATCCGAGCAGGAGTGCGCCGGCAAGGCGAAGGAGAACCGGCATCATTCGGATACTCGCGACTTCACACAGAACGATGGTTGCCTGCCGCATAAATGTGGCGCGGATAGGGTCCGCACAGGGAGCCGGCTCCGCATTTTCGCCCGCGCCCCTTCCATGGCCGCAAATTTACCCTTAAAGCCTGCCTGAAAGCGAAGGCGCATGAACGCCGGCGCAGGCGAAGAGGCGATCGAGGGCATGTCGGACGACATCTTTATCCGCGAGGTCAATGAGGAACTGAGGCAGGATCAGGCCAGGGCGATGTGGGATCGCTTCGGCCCGATGGCCATCGTCGCGGCCGTCGCCGTGCTCCTCGCCACCGGCGCATGGGTTGCCTACGACTACTGGAGCCAGTCGCGCGCCAACCAGTCGGGCGATGCCTTCTCGCAGGCGCTGCGCCTCGCGCAGGACGGCAAGACCGACGAGGCGCTGACCGCGCTTCAAGCCCTGGAGGCCGAGGGATACGGCGCCTATCCGGTCCTGGCGAAGCTGCGCACCGGTACGCTGCTGGCCACGCGCGGCGACCATGCCGGCGCCGTCGCGGCCTTCGATGCCGTTGCCAATGACAGCGCCGTCCCGGCTGCGATCCGCGACATGGCGCGGCTGCGCGCCGCGCTGGTTCTGGTGGACAATGGCAGCTACGCCGATGTGGCCGCTCGGGTGGAAACCCTCACCGGCGACGAGAACCCGCTGCGGCACGCCGCGCGCGAGGCGCTCGGCCTCGCCGGCTGGAAGGAAGGACGCGCCGCCGATGCGCTCAGGCTTTTCGAGCAGGTCTCGGCGGATACGGCCGCGCCGCGCAACCTCCGCCAGCGCGCCGAACTCATGTCCGAACTGATCCGCGGTTCGGTCAGCGCCTCCTGAAGGCGCGCCCCCAATGGGCTTCAAGCTCGCCATCGTCGGCCGCCCCAATGTCGGCAAGTCGACCCTGTTCAACCGGCTGGTCGGACGCAAGATCGCGCTGGTGGACGACACGCCCGGCGTGACGCGCGACCGGCGTACGCATGAGGCGCGGCTGCAGGACCTGCGTTTCGACGTGATCGATACCGCCGGTTTCGAGGACGAGGCCCCGCAGACGCTGGCCGGCCGCATGCGCGAGCAGACCGAGATCGCCATCGGCGAGGCCGATGTCATCCTCTTTATGGTCGATGCCCGTTCCGGCCTGCTGCCCGACGACCGCGCCTTCGCCGATATCGTGCGGCGCACCGGCAAGCCTGTCGTCCTGGCGGCCAACAAGGCCGAGGCACGCGGCGTGCAGGGCGGCGCGGTCGAAGCCTGGGAACTGGGGCTCGGCGAGCCGGTGGAGATTTCCGCCGAGCATGGTCTCGGCGTGAGCGACCTGCGCGACGCGATCGTCGAGGCGCTGGGCGAGGAACGCGCCTTCGCCGACGAGGAGGACGACCACGACATCGGCGCGCCGCTGGTGGGCGAGGACATCGACGATCCGGATGCGGAGACCGAGCCGGCCTATGACGATTCGAAGCCGCTGCGGATCGCCGTGGTCGGTCGGCCCAATGCGGGCAAGTCGACGCTGATCAACGCGCTGGTAGGCGAGGAGCGCCTGCTGACCGGGCCGGAAGCGGGCATCACGCGCGATTCGATCTCGGTCGACTGGGAATGGCGCGGCCGCCGGATCAGGCTTTTCGACACTGCCGGCATGCGTCGCAAGTCCCGCGTGCAGGAGAAGCTGGAGAAGCTCTCCGTGGCCGACGGGCTGCGCGCCATCCGCTTCGCCGAGGTGGTCATCATCGTGCTTGATGCGACGATCCCCTTCGAGCGGCAGGACCTCCAGATCGCCGACCTGATCGTGCGCGAGGGCAGGGCGCCCGTCATCGCCTTCAACAAATGGGATCTCATCGACAATCCGCAGCAGGCGCTGGCCGAGTTGCGCGAGAAGACGACGCGTCTCCTGCCGCAGGTGCGCGGGCTTCAGGCCGTGCCGATCTCCGGCGAGACCGGCCGCGGGCTCGACAAGCTGATGGAGGCGGTGGAGCGCACCCATCGCGTCTGGAACCGGCGCGTCTCGACCGGCCGCCTGAACCGCTGGCTGGAAGGCGTGATCGCCCACCATCCGCCGCCCGCCGTCGCCGGCCGTCGCCTCAAGATCAAATACATCACGCAGGTGAAGACGCGGCCGCCGGGCTTCGTGATCTCCTGCTCGCGGCCCGACGCCATGCCGGACTCCTATGTCCGCTATCTGATCAACGGCCTGCGCGACACGTTCGACATGCCCGGCGTGCCGATCCGCGTCGCGCTGCGCGCGCCCGACAATCCCTTCGCATCGAGGGCGAAGAAGCGCTGACGGCCTACCTGCCGTCGGCGCGCGCGACGTTGCCCGTCACCGGCGCCATCTGCGGCGTATACCACGAGTCAGGCAGCGGCGTGCCTTCCGTCGTATTGTTGAAGATGTAATTGTCCTTGTAGGACTGGATGTTGCCGCTGTTCGTCCGCTGCACGCCGATCGCATTGCCGGCGATCGTGGACGAGCCGAGCCATGCGATGCTCTGGGCGCCGTTGGCCCACAGGCCGTAATTGTTGTTCACCGCGGTGACGTTGTCGAGATAGAGCCGGGCGTAGCCTGCCGCGCTCGTGGCATAGACGGCCGGACCGCCGATATTGGTGAAGGTCGTATCCTTCACGCTCACCTTCACGAAGCCGGCGGTCGTCGCATCGACGACCAGCCCCGACACGCCGGCGAACACGCTGACATTGTCCAGCGACACATTGACGTTCCTGCCTTTGGTCAGGATGCGTATCGCGGCGCCGGCGCCCGAGCTGCTGTCGGCGAAGTTCACGTTCTTCAGCGACAGCGAGCCGCCCTGCGACGGCCCGAATTCCAGTCCGCCGTCGCTGTTGGTGAAGCTGGCATCCTCGACCGAGAGCGAATCGGCGGCGACGACGCGGATGCCCCAGCCGGCGGTGTTGGCCTTGTCGAACGACACGTTCTTGAGCACGACGCGCTTTCCCGTCGCATTGATCGTGAGGCCGGTGATATGCGCCCCGTCGCTGCCCTGGATGCGGACCGATTTCGTCAGTGTCGCCACGCCGACGGGGCCCATGCCCCTGAGATAGATGATCGACGCGTCGGCGACCATATCCAGCGCCGTCTGGAGCTGCGCGCAGGGCAGCGCCGCGCTGCAGGTCGAGCCGCTTCCGTTGACGGGATCGACCCAGGCGACATTCTGGGCATGGCTCGCCGCCGCGCCGGCGATCAGCAGGGTGGTTGCAAGAAGCAGCGTCCGCATCACTCATCCTCCGGTTGAATCGATGCGAGCCTATGCCCGCAAACATGTTGCAGCAAGCCGGCCGGCGCCCCATGCAGCGATAGAAGTGGATATGAAGCGGATGCTTCGCGCAAGCAGATCGGCGCGGCGAAGAAATTACGATTCTGTTAATTCTTTCAACGACTAACGATAGACCGCGTTAACCCTCCATCAAGGTTAATGCATCATCTTCGCCGCATTGAAGATTTCGCGTTCCGGAGTTTGTCGTCGTGCAGCGTCGAAGAGTGATGCGGCAGCTTGCTGCCCCGCGCGCAAAGCGCTCCTTCCTGACCCCTTTCATCATCGGCCTCGGCATCTGGATCGGCTTTCCCACGGGAACCGCCTATCAGGACATGACCAGCCTGGTGACCGGAGCCGAGGCGGTGAGCGGCGCGCGGTGGCACACCGTCGTGGAGAAGGCGGCGGCAGGATCGGTGCATCAGGCGGAAATGCCCTTTCTCGACGCGGTCACGACCGGCTCGCTTTCAGGCGCGGGCATGAAGGCGGCGAGCCTCGGCACCGTGGCCTTCCGCGGCAAGAGCGGCAAGCTGGCCGAGACGCCGGACGAGCTGCGCGTCACCCGCAGCGAGAAGCGCGGCCGCGTCGCCCGTATCGCTCCAGTGGCGCCGCCCAAGCAGTTCAATGCCGGATCGGTGTTCGAGCGCACCACCTCGCTGCTCGCGCCCGTCCTGGACGAAGAGATGAAGATGGCCTTCGTCGCGCCGGACATCAAAGGCAAGGAAGTGCAGATCGCCGGCGAGTTCCACCTGCGCCGGCCCAAGAAGGCCGACCCCGGCGTTCCCGCCTTCCTGGCCTCGCTCGTGAACAATGAGAAGGCCGACATCCTCGCCACGGCCTACGCGCCGGCCCAGCCGGATTTCGCCAAATCCTCGCCATTCGCAAGCCTGCTGAAGGAGGACGACCCGAATGGCGGGCGCTTCATCCCTCCGGTTGCCGAGGGTGACCATCTGTGGATGAGCCGGCCCTTGCCGGCTTCCGTCTTTTCGGCGGCGGAGCAGAAATGCCTTGCCGAAGGCATCTATTTCGAGGCGCGCGGCGAGAGCGTGAAGGGGCAGGCGGCGGTGGCGCAGGTCATCCTCAACCGCGTGCGCAACCCTACCTATCCCAACACCGTCTGCGGCGTGGTCTATCAGAACAAGTCATGGCGCAACCGCTGTCAGTTCTCCTTCGCCTGCGACGGCACGCGCCCGCGCGTGGCAAGCCGCGAGCACTACAGGATGGCCGAGGAAGTCGCGCTCGCGGTGACGGCCGGCAAGATCTTCCTGCCCGAGGTGGGGTCGTCGACCCACTATCATGCCACCTACGTCAAGCCGCGCTGGAGCCGGGCGATGGACAAGATGAAGAAGATCGGCCTGCATATCTTCTACCGGACCCATGGCGGCGGTTGGGATTGATCGGCCTTGAGTGTCCGCAATGGGCGGGGATTCGCTCCGCAACCGCCGCCCATTGCCGCTGACGCTTTGTCGCACCGCAATAAGCGTATGATTTGACTGCATAAAATACACCGTCATACGAGTGTGCGCGCGGCTTGACTGCCGGGTGAGCCCTAACTATGTTGCGCGCGACTTTGGAGCGGGGTCCGGAAGGGCTGCCAGACGTGGAGATTTCGGGTTGGCCGAGCCTGATGGAGCGGACGAGGCCGGACACTCCGGGCGCGGCGACGGTCGTGTCCTGTCGGGCGACGAGCTCGACCGGCGCCGCCGCGAACTCGAAGCGAAGCTGGCGATACGTCGTCCGGCATCGCCTCAGCCGACAGGGTCGGGCAAGGGAAGCGTCGCGGGTTTCGGCAATGCGCTGAAGCTGTCCAGCGAGTTCATTGCAGGTGTGGTGGTCGGCGCGGCGATCGGCTGGTTCGTCGATCAGTATGCCGGCACTTCGCCCTGGGGATTGATCATTTTCCTGCTCCTGGGTTTCGGGGCAGGTGTGCTGAATGTGCTCCGCTCCGCCGGTCAGGTGGCGGAGTTCGGTGCCAGGCCGCCAAGCAAGGCGGACGGCGCCGGAGACGAAAAATAGGCGGCGCGTCGCGCCAGTGAATGCGAGGAGGCCGCGTGGCCAACGATCCGATCCACCAGTTCCAGATTTCGCGCCTCGTGCCGATCGAAGTCGGCGGGCTGGATTTGTCCTTCACCAATTCCTCGCTGTTCATGGTCGCGACCGTCGTCGTCACCAGCGGGTTCCTCTATCTCACCACCTCGAGCCGCGGCCTGATCCCCAGCCGGATGCAGTCGGTCTCGGAGATGACCTACGAATTCATCGCCAACATGCTGCGCGACGCAGCGGGCACGCAGGGCATGCGATTCTTCCCGCTGGTCTTCTCGCTGTTCACCTTCATTCTCGTGGCGAACCTGCTCGGCCTGTTCCCCTACTTCTTCACCTTCACCAGCCACATCATCGTCACCTTCGCGCTGGCGATGCTGGTGATCGCGACCGTCATCATCTACGGCTTCATGAAGCATGGGTTGGGGTTCCTGAAGCTGTTCGTGCCGAGCGGCGTGCCGATCGTGCTGGTTCCGCTGGTGGTGGGCATCGAGATCATCTCCTTCCTGTCGCGTCCCATCAGCCTGTCGGTCCGTCTCTTCGCCAACATGCTGGCCGGCCACATCACGCTGAAGGTCTTCGCCGGCTTCGTGACGTCGCTTTCCGCGATGGGCGCCGTCGGGATTGCCGGTGCCGTCCTGCCGCTCATCATGACCGTGGCCATCACCGGCCTCGAATTCCTGGTCGCCTTCCTGCAGGCCTATGTGTTTGCGGTGCTGACCTGCATGTATCTCAACGACGCCATCCATCCGGGACACTGAACCGGACAGATAGCTCCAGGGGGCGCTCGTCCCCGCAAATCAAGCGAATTTTCACTTTCCCAAGGAGTAATCGAAATGGAAGTTGAAGCAGCACGTTACATCGGCGCCGGTATTGCTTGCCTCGGCATGGGCGGCGCGGGCATCGGCCTGGGCAACATCTTCGGAAGCTATCTGTCGGGCGCGCTGCGCAACCCGTCTGCTGCCGACGGCCAGTTCGGCCGCCTGATCTTCGGCTTCGCCGTGACCGAGGCGCTGGGCATCTTCTCGCTGCTCGTCGCGCTGCTGGCGCTGTTCGGCTGATCCGACGACAACCGGCATGGGCCGCCGCATGGCGGCCTGACCGGGACAGGGGAAAATGATGTTCGTGACACCTGGCTATGCACAGGAAAGTGCGCCGGCCCCGGGCGGCGTCTCCAACGACGCCGCGCATGGCGATGCGCATACCGAAGTGGCTGCGGACGGGCACGGTTCGGCTGGCTTCCCGCCTTTCGACCCGACCTATTTCCCCTCCCAGCTTCTCTGGCTGGCGATCACCTTCGGCCTTTTCTACCTCTTCCTGAAGCGGGTGGTGCTGCCGCGCATCGGCGGCATCCTCGAAGTGCGGCGCGACCGCATCGCGCAGGATCTCGATCAGGCCGCCCGCCTAAAGGAGGAGGCGGACGCTGCCGTGGCCGCCTACCAGCAGGAACTCGCCGAGGCCAGGACCAGGGCGAACCAGATCGGCCAGACCGCGCGCGACAGCGCCAAGGCCGAGGCTGACGCCGAGCGCAAGCGCATCGAGGCCGACCTCGACAAGAAGCTTTCGGATGCGGAAGCGCGCATCGCCGCCGTTCGTGACGGCGCCATGCGCGATGTCGGCAGCATTGCAACGGATACGGCAACCGCGATCGTCCAGGAGCTCCTGGGCAGCAGCGACAAGGCTGCCGTCGCCGCGGCCGTGAAGTCGGCGCAGAAGTAGGAGCGGACCGATGGATGCAACATTCTGGGCGACCGTCGGCCTCGTCATCTTCCTGGCGGTGGTCGTCTACCTGAAGGTACCGGGCATGATCGCCCGCTCTCTCGACCAGCGCGCCGAGCGCATTCGCAACGAGCTCGACGAGTCGCGCCGCCTGCGCGAGGAAGCGCAGCAACTGCTCGCCGAGTATCAGCGCAAGCGCAAGGAAGCCGAGAAAGAGGCTCAGGACATCATCGCGGCCGCGAAGCGCGAAGCCGATATGATCCTCGTCGACGCCAAGGCCAAGACCGACGAATATGTGGCCCGCCGCGCGGCGATGGCCGAGCAGCGGATCGGGCAGGCCGAGCAGGATGCCGTCAACGAGGTGCGTGCCCTGGCGGTGGACCTCGCGGTGGCCGCCGCCGGCAAGGTCATGGCCGACAAGGTCGATACGGGCAAGGATGCCGAGCTTTTCAAGTCGTCCCTCCAGTCCGTGAAGGCGCGCCTGAACTAGGCGACGGGGCAGTTGTCCCAGGAACAGAAAGCCGCGGCACGCCGCGGCTTTTTCTTGTCGGGATGCTGATGGGCCGCCGCTATAAAGCAATCGGCCCCCTTTGTGCGTCCTTCGAGGCTCGGCTGTCGCCTCGCACCTCAGGATGAGGGACGTCGAGGCAAGAGATCCGTTTCGGGGCTCGACTGGCGCTATAGGCCCTCTTCCTGAGGTAAGGCACCAAGCTTCCTCATCCTGAGGTGCGAGCGGAGCGAGCCTCGAAGGACGCACCGCCGCAGCAAAGGGCAAACGTCCGGAGCATGCCCGCCGAATCATCCGGCATCGCAAAAATGCGGCTAAGGCTTGAAGGGCGAGAAGGACATGCGGTGCATGCGTTGCGCCGCGCCGTGCTCTGCGATCGCGTCGCGGTGGCGCTGCGTGGCATAGCCCATGTGCAGCTCGAATCCATAGCGCGGATCCTCGCGCCCGAAGCGCGCCATCATGCGGTCGCGCACCACCTTGGCGACGATGGACGCCGCCGAGATCGACTGCGAGATCTGGTCGCCGCGGATGATGGCGCGGCATTCGCAGCCGAGGCCGGGCGGCGTGTCGCGCCCGTCGGCCAGGGCGAGCACCGGCCTGACGCTGAGCCCCGCAAGCGCGCGCCGCATCGCCTCCAGGCTCGCGCGCAATATGTTGCGGCGGTCGATGCCGGCCGCCGATACGGAGGCGAAGGAGACCGACACCGCCTGCGCCATGATGAGCGTGAACAACTCCTCGCGGGCAATCGCCGAAAGCCGCTTCGAATCATCCAGCCCGTCGGGAATCCGGTCCGGATCGAGGATCACCGCCGCCGCCACAACCGGGCCGGCCAAGGGGCCGCGCCCGGCCTCGTCCAGCCCTGCGACGGGCCACAGGCCGTTCGTCCGGGCGCGCTGCTCGATCGCGAAATCGGGGCGCAGCGGCAGGTCGAAGAGAGCGGGAGAATCGGATGCTGTACGAGCCATTTGCGACGATGCTCGCATCAGCTCCGATTCTCCGCAAGTGCTTCCCGGTCTGGAGGGGGAAACAGGCCGGAAAGCCTCCGTCGGCAGGGGACGAGTCGGCACGACGGAAACGCAAACACGCGAACGGGGCGATGGCTGCCGGCGGCGAACGAGGCCGCACCATGCAGGCAGGGCCGGACATCAAAACAAAGCGAGTTGCTCCCCCTTCGCGTTCGGCGCCTTGAACAGGTCGGTACGCAACCGCCGGCGCGTGGCATTCAGGCCGAGACGGCGCGCGGCAAGCTCGAAGCGGCGGCCGATCTGCCAGGCATAGGGGCCGGTGCCCTTCATCCGCTTGCCCCACTCGGCATCGTAATCCTTGCCGCCGCGCATGGAGCGGATCAGCGAGGTGACGTGGCGATAGCGGTCGGGATAGTGCCGCAGCAGCCAGTCCTTGAAGATCGGGCTCACTTCCAGCGGCAGACGCAGCATGACATAACCTGCTTCCCGCGCGCCGGCGGCATAAGCGGATTCGAGGATGCGCTCGATCTCGGCATCGTTGAGGCCGGGAATGACGGGCCCGATCATGACCGAAACCGGCACGCCCGCATCCGACAACGCCCGCAGCGCCTGAAGCCGCCGCGGCGGCGTCGCCGCGCGCGGCTCCATGGTGCGCGCCAGCCGCCGGTCGAGCGTGGTCACCGACAGCGCCACCTTCGCCAGGCCCTTTTCCGCCATGCGCGACAGGATATCGATGTCGCGTGTGACCAGCGCCGATTTGGTGACGATGCCCACGGGATGGTTGTAGGCATCCAGCACCTCCAGGATCTCGCGCATGATGCGCCAGCCCTTCTCGATCGGCTGGTAGGGATCCGTATTGGTGCCGATGGCGATGGTGCGCGGCACGTAGCCTTCCTTGGCAAGCTCGCGCTCCAGAAGCTTCGGCGCGTCCGGCTTGGCGAAGAGCTTCGATTCGAAATCGAGCCCCGGCGACAGGCCCATATAGGCATGGGTCGGCCGGGCGAAGCAGTAGACGCAGCCATGCTCGCAGCCGCGATAGGGATTGATCGAGCGGTCGAAGGAAATATCGGGGGAATCGTTGCGCGTGATGATGGTGCGCGGCTTCTCGACCTGCACCTCTGTCTTGAAGGGCGGCAGTTCCTCGAGCGTCTCCCAGCCGTCATCGAAGACATGGCGCGAGACCGGCTCGAAACGCCCGCTGGGATTGACGCCCGCGCCGCGCCCGCGCCGCCGGTCGAAGCCGACACGCAGGCCGCTGTCCTCGATCATCGCATTGGCCATTTCCGCGCCTCCGCTCTTGAAAGCGGCAACGTCGGCTTTCAGGATGGGTTCCATGCCCGTCCCCTTCATCTGCGCGGCTTTGAGAGGTCACCGCGATTCGTTTTCGATGAATCTATTCCTATCACAGCAATGGAACATATCAAGAACAAACGTCAGGCCGCGAAACTGGCATCGGCATCGCCTTTAGGTTAGACGTGGGAGGGGAACTGCGCGAAATCACGTCGAACCGCCGGGAAATACGCGAAAAATGGGGCCGTCTTGCCGAGGCAGGATCGGGAAAGTGACAGGGCGATGGCATGCTGTCGGTGCTGATCGAGACGCATAATGACGAGGACCGGCTCGCGCGCACGCTGGCCTCGCTGGTATCGGGCGCAGTCGAGGGACTGGTGCGCGAGGTGATCCTGTGCGACCGCGGCTCGACCGACCACACCTGGAAAGTGGCCGATCACGCCGGCTGCATCTGGTTGGCCGAGACCGACATCGCCGCCGGCATCAGGCGCGCGAAAGGCGACTGGCTGCTTCTCGTGGAGCCGGGCGCGCGCCTGTCGCCGGGCTGGACGGAACCCGTCCTGCGTCACGTTTCGGAAGCGAACGGGCCGGCGCGCTTCACCCGCACGCGCTCCAGCGAAGAGCGTCTGGTTTCGCGGATTTTCTCGACACGGCGGCCGTTGGCCGAGGGGCTGGTGATCTCCCGGCCGCAGGCGGCGTCGCTGGCGAAGCCGGGCATGGATGGCGCCGCGATCGCGCGAGAGGTGTCGGCCCGCAGGCTGGGCGGCGAGATTTCCGCCGCGCCGAAGCGCAGTCCCGTTTCAGCCTGATGAGAATCAGCTCCGCCGCAGGTGCTCGTCGAGCCGCGGCATGATCTCCACGAAGTTGCACGGCATGTGCCGGTAGTCGAGCTGGGCGGCGAGAATGCCGTCCCAAGCGTCGCGGCAGGCGCCGGGCGAGCCCGGCAGCACGAAGATGAAGGTGGCGTTGGCGACGCCGCCGGTGGCGCGCGACTGGATCGTGGAGGTGCCGATCTTGTCGTAGGAAATGCGGTGGAAGACCTCCGAGAAGCCGTCCATGCGCTTCTCGAACAGCGGCTCCAGCGCCTCCGGCGTCACGTCGCGGCCGGTGAATCCGGTGCCGCCGGTTGTAATCACGACATCAATGGACCGGTCGGCGATCCATCTGCCCACGACGGCGCGGATCGCCTCGACATCGTCATGCACGATCTCGCGCGCGGCAAGCCTGTGGCCGGCCTGCGCGATGCGGTCGGCGAGCGTCTGCCCGGACTTGTCGTCGGCAAGCGAGCGCGTGTCGGACACGGTCAGCACGGCGATAGACACGGGTATGAAGCGGCGGCTTTCGTCTATTCCGGCCATGGAAGCTCCTCCGACGAGCGCGTGCGCGTGGCGACGACGAACCAGTCCGGCCGGCGGGCGGCGATGGCGTTCGCACCAGCTCGCGCGGAAGGCATGTCGGCAAACAGACCGTAGCACGTCGCGCCGGAACCCGACATGCGGGCAACGGCCGCGCCTGTCTGCCGCAAGGCGTCGAGCACGTCGCCGATGGCCGGCGCGGTCGCACGCGCAGGCGCTTCCAAATCGTTGCGGGTAACGTCCAGCCAGGCGGCCATCGCCTCCGGGCCGTCAATCGGCGGAAGCACCGGCAACGGCGGATTGTCGCGGCGGCCGAGCGCGCGGAACACGGCCGGGGTGGAAACCGCCACGCCGGGATTGGCAAGCACCAGCGGCAGGACGGGGAGCGCCGGCACCGGCGTCAGCACCTCGCCGATGCCGCGCGCCACCAGCGGCCGCGCGGCAAGGCACATGGGGAGATCAGCACCCAGTGCCAGCGTCTCGTCCGCCAGCCGACCCGCCGCGCGCGGCAGGTTCCAGAGGCGCAGGAGCGCCAGCATGGTCGCCGCCGCATCCGACGAGCCGCCGCCGACGCCCGAGGCGACGGGCAGGTTCTTCTCCAGCCGGATATCGACGGGGCCGCAGGGCTGGTCGGCGGCAAGCCGGCGCAGCAGGTCGCGGGCGCGCAGGACGAGATTGTCGCCGCCGTCAGGAATGCCGGCGGCGTAAGGGCCTGTGATGCTGAAGCGGTCGGTACCGGATGCCGCGGCATGCACGCGGTCGCCGAAGGCGGTGAACACGACGAGGCTGTCGAGAAGGTGGTAGCCGTCGTCGCGCCGGCCAGTCACGTGCAATGCGAGATTGACCTTGGCCGGCGCAAGGAACGTCAGCTCTGCGGTCATGCGGCTGCGCGGTCAGTCCTGGGCGAGGCGATATTCGCCGGTCTTGGGGTCCTTGACGAGCGTGCCCATCGTGCCGGTGGCGCGTTCGCGCTCGGCGCGTCGCAGGCGTGCGGTCAGACGCTCGGCCTCGCGCACGAAGGTCCGGTAGCCGACATAGGCGGCGATGCCCACCGCGGCGAAGAAGATGAGTTGCGGCATTGTCGAAGCCTCCTCGAAGACCGGCCGGTCGCTATCCTAGCGCGCGGCGCCCGCTATGGTCAAAGCATTCCAAATCGGGATCGTCCCGATTTGGATATCCGTTGTGGGCGGAAAGATGACCCGCTCATCGGTTTCCATTCGCCTTTACCCCGAAACCGGGTCCACTTTCGGGAGACATGCTTCAGTCTGCAGCCACGGCCTGCCGGACCGTCGCGGCAAGCTGCCTCGCTTCCGCCTCGGTGTTCATCGTCAGGAGGAAACCCTGCGCCCGCACCGGATCGAGGATTTTCGGGGTCATGTGTATCCTGCCGTCGACGATGATCGCCAATGTGCGTCCGACATTCCCGGTGGAGACCTGCTCATATTTCTGCGCACCGGCCGGCGTGAGCGCGACGTTGAAGCCCGGCTTGCCCTCGGTCCATTCCACCTCGCCGACGCCCGCGAAATCTGCGGGTCCGAGCAGGGTTTCGCGCTCGACCTCGATCGTCCCGCCGCTGCCCGCGACGGGAAGGGCCCGACCGCGTCCCGGTTCCTGCGCGACGAGTCTGATTTCGATGGGCGCGAAGCCCGACGTCGCTTGCGACACGGCGGCTCCCGCAAGAAGCGTGATCGTCATGCAGATGATGCCGAAGGCCTGGTCAGACGCATAGGTTTCCTCCTCCATGCCGATCGAACATCGTCAAAGCCCGTAGCGGCTCCACAGGGTGCGTTCCGCGGCGGCATCGATCAGCCCGCCGGCCGCGGCGGCCGCGGCATCCTCACCGACGCCGAACATCGCCAGCCGGCGGCCGAAGATGCCGCGCGACGGGGCGATCAGCTTCAGCTCGGTGTCCTTGCCGTAGCGCGCCTTGAGGAAGGAGCGCATGTCGCCGAGCGTATCGACCAGGCCGAGTTCGACGCCGCGCTTGCCGGTCCAGAACTGGCCGGTGAAAAGGTCCGGATCGTTGGCCAGCTTTGCGCCGCGCCGCGACTTCACGAGGTCGATGAAGGTTTCGTGCACGTCGAGCTGCAGCGTCTTGAGCCGTTCCACGTCCTCCTTCTTCTCGGGCTTGAACGGGTCGAGCACCGACTTGTTCTGGCCGGCGGTGTGCACGCGCCGCTCCACGCCGATTTTCTTGAGCAGTTCGGGAAAGCCGAAGGAGGCGGACACGACGCCGATCGAGCCGACGATGGAGGAGGGGTCGGCGACGATCTCGTCGCCCGCGACGGCGATCATGTAGCCGCCGGAGGCCGCCACATCCTCGACGAAGACGATGACCTGCTTGCCCTTTTCCTCAGCGAGATCGCGGATGCGCTTGTAGATCAGCCGCGACTGCACCGCCGAGCCGCCCGGCGAGTTGATGGAGATGGCGACGGCCGGCGCCGCCTTGATCGCGAACGCCTTCTCGATCACGCCGGCGGTCGAGGCGAGCGAAAGGCTCTGCCGGAACTGCCCGCCCCCGGCCATGATCGTGCCGTGCAGGCGGATGACGGGGATGACGGGGCCGGCCGAACGCCAGGCGCGCGGCAGAAGTCGGGCGAAGGGATTGGGCAAGGCTATGACATCTCCGGACAGGTTCACTCCCATGTAGGAAGAAGGTCGCCGGACGCAATATCACGCAGTATTTCAGTCGCCGAAGAGCGAGGCGAGGCCGTTGCAGACCGCATCGGCGCGCGGTGCATGGCCGTGACCGGTCGGCCCGTGCAGCACCAGCGGCGGCAGGAGGGAGAGCGCACGGCGCGAGCCGCGTTTTCCCCGCATGACGATGCGGATGGCGGGCTCCGTCGCGCGCGGCAGGACCGGCATGATCTCGATGCCGCCGAAACGACCCCTGAGCGATGCGAGCAGCTCTTCGAGCGAGGTGGGGCGCGCGATGAGCGCGATGCCGCCGCCGGGCTTCACGATCGCGGCGGCCGTGCGCAGCCATGTTTCGAGCAGGCCATTCGGCATCAGATGCGCATCGCGCTTGAGCGCGTCCGGGGTCGGGCGGTCATGGGCGGGGTTGAAGGGCGGATTCATGATGGCGAAGTCGAAGGCGCCGTCCGCCATGCCGGCGGCCGCGCGCGCCCGCCCGACAAGCGAGACGTCGGCCTCCAGCACCGTGGTGCGGGGCTTCAGCGATGCGTTTTCGGCCAGTTCCAGCGTTTGCCGCGCATAGTCGGCCATCGCCGCGTCCCGTTCGATCAGCACGACCCGGCTGCCGGGGCAGCGCGCCGCGACGGCGAGACCGGCCGCCCCGGCGCCCGCGCCGAGATCTGCGAGAAGTCCGGCGAAGGTGGAGGGAACCGCCGCGGCCAGGATCATCGCATCCATGCCCGAGCGGTGCCCGCGCGCCGGCTGCACGACGAAGAACGCGCCGCGGTGGAAGGCGTCGACCGTCTGCGCGTCAGCGCCGGCGCTCATTCCCCCTTCAGCTCTCCTGCCACGCCGGCATCCGCCAGCAACTGGCGCGCCTGGGCGAGCGATTCCCTGTCGACCATCACACGGCGCGGCAGGATGCCCAGCGATCCCTCCACGACGCTCATGTTCTGGTCGGCCACGAAGCAGGCGATGCCCGCATCCCGCAGCAGCGATTCCACGAAGGAGATGACCACCGGGTCATTGGTGCGCATGAGCTCGATCATGGGGAAGTGGTCGCAGCTTGCGCGCTGCTTGTAAATGGCATCCGCGCCATTTCGCCCCTTGCACCGCCGCGCCGCTGCGCCTTAGAGTCCTGCGGAAACCGGTGCGCGTGCAGGCGCCGGAAAGAAGGAGTCGACAGTGGGCGTGGTTTTGGCGATGGACGAAGGGAAGCGCAGTGCCGCTTCCATCAGCAAGCTTATCGACCTGACCCGGCCCGACATGGCGAAGGTGAACGAGCTCATCCTGTCGAAGGCGGGATCGGACGTTCAGCTCATCCCCGAGATCGCCAATCATCTGGTCCAGTCCGGCGGCAAGCGCCTGCGCCCGATGCTGACGCTCGCGGCCGCGCAGCTGTTCGGCTATCAGGGCGGCGACGCGCATGTGCGGCTCGCCACCTCGGTGGAGTTCATGCACACGGCGACCCTGCTGCATGACGATGTGGTCGACGAGAGCGACCTGCGCCGCGGCTCGAAGACCGCGCGCACCATCTGGGGCAACCAGGCGAGCGTGCTGGTGGGCGATTTCCTGCTCGGCCAGGCCTTCCGCATGATGGTGGATGTCGGCTCGCTCGACGCGCTCGACGTTCTCTCCTCGGCCGCCACGGTGATCGCCGAGGGCGAGGTGATGCAGCTCGGCGTGGCCAAGAACCTCGAAACCACCGAGGACGACTATCTCCAGGTCATCAAGGCGAAGACCGCGGCGCTGTTCTCCGCGGCCGCGGAGGTGGGCCCGATCATCGCCGAGGCGAGCCGCAACGAGCGCGCCGCGATGCGCTCCTACGGCACCAATCTGGGCCTCGCCTTCCAGCTCATTGACGATGCGCTCGATTATGGCGGCAACGCCCAGTCGCTCGGCAAGAATGTCGGCGACGATTTCCGCGAGGGCAAGGTGACCCTGCCGGTGATCCTGAGCTATCGCCGGGGCACGGCCGAGGAGCGCGAGTTCTGGGTGCGCGCCATCGAGCAGAACCAGACCAGCGACGAGCAGCTCGAAAAGGCGCTGGGCCTCATGGCCCGCTGCGGCGCCATCGGCGACACGATCGCGCGGGCGCGCCATTTCGGCGAGATCGCGCGCGATGCGCTGGCGCCGCTCGGCAAGTCACCGCAGAAGGCGGCGCTGATCGACGTGATCGATTTCTGCATCAGCCGCGTGAACTGAGAACCGGAGCCGGGGCGTTGGAGCATTTTGCAGCCAAGCGGGATCGCTTGGCGTCGCACAAATGCGGCTAAACAAGAGATAGAGCGGGTCGGCGTTTCCATGAAAGCCGACCCGCTCTATAAGGCCGTTACGCCTTTGACCGCAAAGTGAACGGGTCGAGGTTGAAGCAATTCCGCAAAAAGGCCATGCTTTCGGTCTGGATTATGCTTTGCGGCGAGGCGGACGCGCAGGCGGCCGGCGTTACGGGAAGGGATGCAATGCGGCGATTTGGTGCAGGATGGCTGACGATGCTCGGTGTCGTCACGGCGCTGGCCGCGCCGGCGGCGGCCCAGAGCCGCGTGACCGCCGACGCGAATTCGTTCTCCGGCTCCTATCTGGCGGGGCGCGTGGCGGAGGCCGACAACGACCTGCCGTCGGCGATCGCCTATTTCCGGCGGGCGTTGCAGTTCGACCCCGCCAACCAGGCCATGAAGCAGAGCCTGATGGTGACGCTGATGGCGGCGGGCGATTTCGATTCGGCGCTGCCGCTGGCGAACGAGCTCAAGACGGTTCCCGATGTGGAACGCTTCTCGCGCGTCGCGCTCGCCATCGATTCCTTCCGCAAGCACGACTACGCCAAGGCCGAGCAGTGGCTGAAGCTGGCGCTGGAAACCGATCTCGACAAGCTCATCACCGGCCTGATGACGGCCTGGGCGCGTTCGGGCGCCAACGACCACAAGGGCGCGCTCGCGGCCGTCGACGGGCTGTCCGGTCCGCCCTGGTACGATCTTTTCGTGTCCTATCATCGCGCCTTGCTGGCCGAGCGCGGGGGCGACCGTGCGCTCGCGCTCAAGGCCTATGAGGCGACGCTGGACAATACGGGCGCGGCGGCGGCCGCGCCGGAGACCTGGCTGCGCGCGGCGGAAGCCCATGCCGGCTATCTCGCCCGCATCGGCCGCAAGGACGACGCGCTCAAGGTGATCGACCGCGCCGGCGAGATGTTCACCGGCCGCGTCCAGTTGCAGGCCCTGCGCGAGCGCATCGAGGCCGGCGAGCCGGCTACGGCGCTGATCGGCACGCCGTCCGACGGTGCGTCGGAAGTGATGCTCAATCTCGGCAGCGCGCTCAATCGCGGTGGTGGCGAGGGCTTCGTGCGGCTCTATCTGCGCATGGCGCTGGCGCTGCGGCCGGATAGCGACGCGGCCCTGCTGCAGCTCGGCGGCGTGGCCGAGATGATGGAGCAGCCCGAGGAGGCGATCGCGCTCTATGAGCGAATCCCCGACAATTCGCCGGTGAAGAAGATCGCCGAACTCCAGCTCGGCCTCAACCTCGCCGACCTCAAGCGCCATGACGAGGCGGTGAAGCATCTCGACGCCGTGCTGGCGCTCGACCCCGACGACATGCGCGCCTATCTGGCGCTTGGCGGCGTCTATTCCGCGCAGGAGAAATTCCGCGAGGCGGCCGATGTCTACGAGCGCGCCGTGGCGCGCATCGACACGCCGACGCGGGCGGAATGGAACATCTTCTACCAGCGCGGCATCGCCTATGAGCGGCTGAAGGAATGGCCGAAGGCGGAGCCCAATTTCCGCAAGGCGCTGGAGCTCTTTCCCGACCAGCCGCAGGTGCTGAACTATCTCGGCTATTCCTGGGTCGACATGAACATGAATCTCGACGAAGGCCTCGCCATGATCAAGAAGGCCGTCGAGCTGCGCCCGAGCGACGGCTACATCGTCGATTCGCTGGGCTGGGCCTATTACCGCCTCGGCCGCTACGACGATGCCGTGCGCGAGCTGGAGCGGGCGGTCGGCCTGATGTCCAACGATCCGATCCTCAACGACCATCTGGGCGACGCCTACTGGCGCGTCGGCCGCAAGCTGGAAGCGACCTTCCAGTGGAGCCATGCCCGCGACATGTCGCCCGAGCCTGCGCTTCTGGCCGAGGTGGAGAAGAAGCTGGCGGAAGGCCTGCCGCCGGCGAAGCTGCCCTCCGTCGCCGACGATCCGTCGTCGAAGCCGCCGGTTCAGGACCTGCAGGTGCCGGTGCCCGGCGCCGACCACGACAAGCGCAGCGAGGCCGAAGGCGTGGAGCAGGCCGCCACCGATTCTGCCACGCATCGGGTGATGCCGGGCCAGTCGCTCTGGTCGATCGCCGCCGAGAAGCTGGGCGACGGCAACCGCTATCAGGACATCCTGAACCTCAACCCGCAACTGCGCGGCGATCCCGGCCGCCTCGTGCCCGGCCAGTCGCTGCGCCTGCCGAGCCATTGAGCTCCGCACCGCTTCCTGTGACGACCGCCGCCGCGTGAACATTCCGGCGCGGCGGAAGCGGCGGCCATCCTTGACGCCTCGCGGCACCGCCTCTAGGACGGACGCACCCGTGCCCATCCGCGAAGGCCAATTTCCATGCCCGCCGACCTGCCCGCGCACATGCATCCGACGCGCTCGTTCCAGGGTCTGATCCTGACCCTCCATGCCTATTGGGCCGAGAAAGGCTGCGCCATTCTCCAGCCCTACGACATGGAGGTCGGCGCCGGCACCTTCCATCCCTCCACCACGCTGCGCGCGCTGGGACCGCGCCGCTGGAACGCCGCCTATGTGCAGCCTTCGCGCCGGCCCAAGGATGGACGCTATGGCGAGAATCCCAATCGCTACCAGCACTACTACCAGTATCAGGTGATCCTAAAGCCCAATCCGCCCAACCTGCAGGAGCTCTATCTCGGCTCCCTCGACGCGATCGGCGTCGACACAAGCCTGCACGATATCCGTTTCGTCGAGGACGATTGGGAGAGCCCGACGCTCGGCGCGTGGGGTCTCGGCTGGGAGTGCTGGTGCGACGGGATGGAGGTCTCGCAGTTCACCTATTTCCAACAGGTCTGCGGCATCGAATGCGCGCCCGTGGCGGGCGAGCTCACCTACGGGCTCGAGCGGCTCGCCATGTATGTGCAGGGCGTGGACAACTTCAGGGACATTAATTTCAACGGCCTCGAAGGGCCCGACAAGGTCACCTATGGCGAGGTGTTCCTTCAGGCCGAGCGCGAATATTCGCGCTACAATTTCGAGTTCGCCAACACGGCCATGCTGCACCAGCATTTCATCGATGCCGAGAAGGAATGCGCCGCCCTTTTGGCGGCCGGCGCGGACCGTCCCGCCGGCGAGCCGCATCGCATGGTGCTGCCCGCCTACGACCAGTGCATCAAGGCCAGCCACGTCTTCAACCTGCTCGACGCGCGCGGCGTCATCTCGGTGACGGAACGCCAGAGCTATATCCTGCGCGTGCGCAACCTCGCCAAGGCCTGCGGCGAGGCGTTTCTGGAGACGGAAGCCGGTGGGTTCCTGACGGAGAAGGCTGCATGAGCGCGCACGGATCGATCTTCTTCAACGAACTGAACACCTGGGACCCTCAAAAGGCGATGGCCTTCTACGGCAGGACGCTGGGCTGGACATTCGATGAGATGCCGGGTCAGGATGGCCACGCCTATATCCTTGCCAAGTCGGGCGAGGCGGTCGTCGCCGGCATCTTCACCTACACCTCGCCTTTCTTCGACGGCGCGCAGGATTTCTGGCTCACCTATATCGCGGTAGACGATATCGACAGGCGCTGCGAAGCGGCGCGGGCTGCCGGCGCACATGTCCGCCGGCCGCCTTTCGATGTTCCGGGCTTCGGCCGGATCGCCGTTCTGGACGACGCAACCGGCGTCACCCTCGCCTTCATTCAACCGGTCTGATGCAAGGCCAGGTGCACCATGCCCGATCTCCTTCTTGAACTTCGATCCGAGGAAATACCTGCCCCGCCGCGCGCCCGCAGCGCCTTCGGCGCGAGGACGCGCAAACAAAAAACCACATGCGGGCCGAGATACGCTGATGCCTGATCTTCTTCTCGAACTCCGCAGCGAGGAAATCCCCGCCCGCATGCAGCGCAAGGCGGCGGGCGATTTGCGCAAGATGGTCACCGACGGCCTTGTCGAGGCCGGCCTGACCTATGAGGCGGCCCGCGAATACTGGACGCCGCGCCGGCTGACGCTCGACATCCGCGGCGTCACCGCCCGGTCGAAGGATGTACGCGAGGAGATCAAAGGCCCCTCCACCGGCGCGCCGGAGCAGGCGGTGCAGGGCTTTCTGCGCAAGGCGGGCCTCACCGACATCTCGCAGGCGCATGTGCACAGCGACCCGAAGAAGGGCGATTTCTACGTCGCGCATCTGGTGAAGCAGGGCCGCGCGGCGGAAGAGATCATCGCGGAGATCGTGCCCGCGGTGATCCGCAGCTTTCCATGGCCGAAGTCGATGCGCTGGGGCGCGGCCTCGGCGAAGCCCGGCTCGCTGCGCTGGGTGCGCCCGCTGCAATCCATCCTCTGCACCTTCGGGCCGGAAACGGCGGAGCCGGTGGTGGTGGATTTCGACATCGACGGCATCCGCGCCGGCAATGTCACCTACGGCCATCGTTTCCACGCGCCCGAGGCGATCACCGTGCGCCGCTTCGAGGATTATGTCGCGAAGCTGGAGGCAGCGAAGGTCGTCCTCGACGCCGAACGGCGCAAGGAGATCATCGTCACCGACGCGCGCAACCTCGCCTTCGCCTTCGGGCTGGAGCTGGTCGAGGATGAAGGCCTGCTGGAGGAGGTGTCCGGCCTTGTCGAATGGCCTGTCGTGCTGATGGGAGAGTTCGAGGAGGATTATCTCGAAATCCCCGCCGAGGTGATCCGACTGACAATCCGCGCTAACCAGAAGTGTTTTGTTGTGCGTCCTTCGAGGCCGGCTTCGCCGGCACCTCAGGATGAGGGAGGTGGGTTGATCAACAACGGCCCTCATCCTGAGGTGCGAGCGGAGCGAGCCTCGAAGGACGCACTCGCCAACCGCTTCCTGCTGACGGCCAATATCGAGGCCACCGACGGCGGCGCGGAGATTGCGCGCGGCAACGGCAAGGTGGTGCGCGCCCGGCTCTCCGACGCGCTCTATTTCTGGAAGACCGACCAGGGCAACCTGCCGGACCTCGGCGAGTTGGCAGCCCCAGCGGAAAAGCTTGGCCTCGACCTCGCCAGACCGCTCGACCAGCGCACGGCGCGGCTCGACCATCTGAACGTCACCTTCCATGCCAAGCTGGGCACGCAAGGCGCGCGCGTGGAGCGCATCGCGCGGCTGGCGGAGGAACTGGCGCCCGCGGTCGGTGCCGATCCCGCGCTGGCCCGCCGGGCCGCCCTTCTCGCCAAGGCCGACCTCCAAACCGAAGTGGTGGGCGAGTTCCCCGAACTGCAGGGCGCGATGGGCCGCAAATATGCGCTGTTGCAAGGCGAGGACCCGGCTGTAGCCGCAGCGATTGAGGAACATTACAAGCCGCAAGGCCCGTCAGATCACGTTCCCACCGCGCCGGTCTCCATCGCCGTGGCGCTCGCCGACAAGCTCGACACGCTGGTGGGTTTTTGGGCGATCGATGAGAAGCCGACCGGGAGCAAGGATCCCTATGCTCTGCGCCGCGCTGCGCTGGGCGTGATCAGGATACTGGTCGAGAATGGGGTGCGGCTCGAGCTGGTTCATTCCGTCCTTGCAGCCTATTGCGATCTTGTCGAGCAACTGTGCCGCTACACCTTCGTGCTCGTGAGCGCCGACGGAAAGACCACAGCCGACTTCTGGCGCGTCTACGAGCCGGATACGGGGCGTTTCGTCGTCTCGGACGATTTTTCCCAACTGACGGCCATATGGGAGTGGAAGACCGTATCAACGGGCGGAACCCGGCTGGCGAAGCTCTATCCGAGCCCGGCGGAGCTGTCAGTCGACCTCCTCACCTTCCTCCACGAACGCCTGAAGGTCTATCTGCGCGACAAGGGCGCGCGGCATGACCTGATCGATGCGGTGCTGGCAAGCGGGGAGGGCGCCGCCAATGACGACCTCCTGCTCGTCGTCAGCCGCGTAGCGGCACTCGGCGTCTTCCTCGACAGCGAGGACGGCAAGAACCTGCTGGCAGGCACCAAGCGCGCGGCCAATATCCTCGCGGCGGAGGAGAAGAAGGGCGCGGTCGTGCCGGCCGATGTCGATCCCGCGCTGCTCTCCGATCCGGCCGAAAAGGCGCTCTCCACCGCCGTCAACACCGCCGAGGCCGAGGCCGCGAAGGCCATCGCGCTTCAGGACTTCGCCGGCGCCATGCAGGCGCTGTCGGCGCTGCGCGGGCCGGTCGACGCCTTCTTCGAGGCGGTGATGGTCAATGTGGAGGACGCCGACCTGCGGGCGAACCGGCTGGCGCTGCTCGCCCGCATCCGCGCCGCGACCGAACAGGTGGCGGATTTCTCCCGCATCGCGGGCTGAGCGAAGCCGCAGTAACACAAAAGGCGCGGTCATGGCCGCGCCTTTGTGCTGTCCGGAGTTGAAAGGGCGATTATTCGCCGTCCAGCGGTTCCGTGCCGAGGGGCTTGCCGTCGCGCGAGAGGCGGATTTTTTCCACCTTGTCCTCGGCCGCCTTCAGCAGCCTGTCGCAATGGGCCTTCAGCGCCTCGCCGCGCTCATAGATGCGGATCGACTGGTCGAGCGGAACGTCGCCTTTTTCGAGGTCGTCCACGATGCGCTCCAGCGCTTCCAGCGCCTGTTCGAAGCTCATCGCCTTGATGTCGTCATTGGCGGTATCGGTCATGGTCATCCTTTCATCAGGCGGCCGATATGGGCGGCCACCGAATAGGCGAGGCCCTGCAGGTCGTAGCCGCCTTCCAGCAGGCTGACCAGCCGGTTGGCGCTGTGCCGGCCGGCGATGTCCATCAGTTCGGCCGTTGCCCAGTCGAAATCGGCCTCGGTGAGATTGAGCTGCGCCAGCGGGTCGCGGTGGTGGGCGTCGAAGCCGGCCGAGACGATGACGAGATCGGGCCGGAACCGCTCCAGCGCCGGCAGGACGCGGGTGCGGAAGGCGTCCTTGAATTCGCGCCCGCCGCTCTCGGGGTCGAGCGGCGCATTGACGATGTTGCCGGCGCCCGTTTCCGAGGCCGCGCCCGTGCCGGGATAGAGCGGCATCTGGTGCGTCGAGCAATAGAGAACGCTCGGATCGTTCCAGAAGATGTCCTGCGTGCCGTTGCCGTGATGCACATCCCAGTCGACGATGGCGACGCGTTCGGCGCCATGCCTGCGCTGCGCGTAGCGTGCTGCGATGGCCGCATTGTTGAACAGGCAGAAGCCCATGGCCGTGGTGCGCTCGGCGTGATGGCCGGGGGGCCGCGAGGCGACGAAGACATTGTCCGCGCGGCCGGCGAAGACGTCGTCCACAGCCGCATTGGCCGCGCCGATCGCGGTGAGCGCAGCGTCCCAGCTCTTTGGGCTGACGGAAGTGTCGCCGTCGATGCGCGCGATGCCTTCCGCGGGAATCGCCGCATTCACGGCGTCGCGGAAGGAGGCCGGATGCGCGTAGAGGATCGTCGCCTCGTCGCCCATCGGCGCCTCCACGCGATCAAGCGCATCAAAGGCTTCGTCGTCCAGCACGCGCGCGATGGCGCGCAGCCTGTCGGGCCGCTCGGGATGCCCCGGAGGCGTCAGATGCTCGAGATAGACGGGATGCGTGTAGAGCCGCGTGGTCATCCCGACAGATATAAGGGCACCCGTGCCGGTTGGCCAAGCTGTCGCGCCCGCGCGGCGTGTTTATACCAAGGATGTTTGCCCTTTCACCGCGGGCCTGCGTCCTTCGAGGCTCGCCCGTTGCAGGATGGATATATAACTGAAACCATCTGCGGGCTCGCACCTCAGGATGAGGAGGGTATCGCTAATGCAGCCTGCGATCATGGGCTCGATCAACCCACCTCCCTCATCCTGAGGTGCGAGCGCAGCGAGCCTCGAGGGACGCATCCAAGCCCAACACCGGCCGTATCAGAGAATCTCCGTGGCGCTGATGGCGATGCCGAAGCCTTCGAGGCCGACATAGTGGCGCTCGCGGGAGGTGAGCAGCCGGATGGAGGAGATGCCGAGATCGCGCAGGATCTGCGCGCCGAGGCCGACCTCGCGCCATTCGTTCTCGCGTTCCACGGCCTCGTCGTGGCTTTCCGCATGATCCGACGGGCGCTTGCGCGCCTGATGGACGACGCCGACCGATCCTTCGCGCAGATAGACGATCACGCCGCGATGTTCCTCCGACATGATCCGCATGGCCTGGTCGAGCCGCGAATCCTTGCCGAACACGTCCGCCACCACGTTTTCAGGGTGCAGGCGCACCGGAATGTCCACGCCGTCGCGGATGTCGCCGAACACGATCGCCAGATGCTGCATGGCTTCCCACGGCAGCGTGTAGGCGAAGGCCTGCGCCTTGCCGGAGGGCGTGTCGATCTCGAAGCAGGCGACCCGCTGCACCAGCGTCTCCTGCCGCTGGCGGTAGGCGATGAGGTCGGCCACGGAGACCTGCTTCAGCCCGTGCTCCTCGGCGAACGCCTTGACCTGCGGGCCGCGCTTGACGCTGCCGTCGTCATTGACGAGCTCGCAGATGACGCCGACGGGCGGCAGGCCGGCGAGCTTGCACAGGTCAACCGCCGCCTCGGTATGGCCGGAGCGCATCAGCACGCCGCCCTCGCGCGCCACCAGCGGGAAGATGTGGCCGGGCCGGACGAAATCGCCCGCGCCGACATTGCCGTTGGCGAGGTTGCGCACCGTCAGCGTGCGGTCGTCGGCGGAAATGCCGGTCGTCGTGCCGTGCTTGAAATCGACGCTGATGGTGAAGGCCGTCGAGTGCGGCGCGTCATTGTCGGCGACCATGGGTTGCAGATTGAGGCGCCTCGCATCCTCCCGCGTCATCGGCGCGCAGACGATGCCGGACGTATGGCGCACGATGAAGGCCATCTTCTCCGGTGTGCAATGCACGGCCGCGACGATCAGATCGCCTTCATTCTCGCGCCCGTCGTCGTCCATGACGACGACGATCTCGCCGCGTTCGAAGGCGCGCAGGGCTTCGACGATCTTCTTCTGGTCGTAAGGCATGGATGCTCACTTCGTTCGTGGCGAATGGGGAGTAGCGAATAGCGAATAGGGGGAATGTCGTCCCTATTCGCTACTCGCTATTCGCTATTCGCTGATTTTCCTACTTGTCCCCGATGCCGCAGATAATGGTCCGCGATCGCGCAGGCAACCATGGCCTCGCCGATGGGAACCGCGCGGATGCCGACGCAGGGATCGTGCCGGCCCTTGGTCATCACCTCGACCTCGTTGCCGTCTGCATCGACGGAGCGGCGCGGCGTCAGGATGGAGGAGGTGGGCTTCACCGCGAAGCGCGCCACGACCGGCTGGCCGGTCGCGATGCCGCCCAGAATGCCGCCGGCATGGTTGGACAGGAAGATCGGCTTGCCGTCATTGCCCATGCGCATCTCGTCGGCGTTTTCCTCGCCGGTCAGCCGCGCGGCGGCGAAACCTTCGCCGATCTCGACGCCCTTCACGGCATTGATCGACATGAGGTTGGAGGCGATGTCCTGGTCGAGCTTGGCATAGACCGGCGCGCCGAGGCCGGCGGGCACGCCGTCCGCCACGATCTCGATCACCGCGCCCACCGAGGAGCCCGCCTTGCGGATGCCGTCCAGATAGGCGGAGAAGACCGGCACGGAGGCCGGGTCGGGCGTGAAGAACGGGTTTTCGGCGTCGTGCACGAAGTTCCAGTTCCAGTTTTCGCGGAGGATTTCCTTGTTGCCCATGGCGACCAGCGCGCCGCGCACGTCGAGCCCCGGCACGACCTTGCGCGCCAGCGCGCCGGCGGCGACCCGCGCGGCCGTCTCGCGGGCGGAGGAGCGGCCACCGCCGCGATAGTCGCGGATGCCGTATTTCACGTCATAGGCGTAGTCGGCATGGCCCGGCCGGTAGCGGCGGGCGATATCGCCATAGTCCTTCGAGCGCTGGTCGACATTCTCGATCATCATCGAGATCGGCGTGCCGGTGGTGACGAGCTCGTCGCCATCCTCCATCACGCCCGACAGGATGCGCACCTCGTCCGGCTCGCGCCGCTGGGTGACGAAGCGCGACTGGCCGGGGCGGCGGCGGTCGAGGTCGGCCTGTATGTCGGCCAGCCGGAAGCGGATGCCGGGCGGGCAGCCGTCCACCACACAGCCCAGCGCGGGGCCGTGGCTTTCGCCCCAGGTCGTCACCCGGAAAAGATGGCCGAACGTATTGTGAGACATGATGATCGAACCCCGGAGGCACCCGCCGCGCCTGCGCCGTCATGCTCTATCGGCCAAGCCCGGTCGGGTCAAACCTGATGGCGCGCGCGATGCAAGTTTTGACACATTCGGGGGCTTTCTGCTTCGATCGGAAAAACCCCCATGGAGCGCCTCGACCGAAGGCGTGCGCCGAATCAGAGGAAACCCTCATGCGTATCATCCTTGCCGCGACCATCGCCCTGTTTCTGGCTGTCCTGGGAGCCTTTGCCGAAAATGCCGAAGGCAAGATCAGGAAGATCGACGCAAATGCCATGACCGTCGTGCTGGACGACGGGAAGACCTACAAGCTGCCGCCAGAGATGGACCTGAGCGGGATCGCCGAAGGCACCGAGATCCTGATCGCCTACGAGGTGAAGGACGGCGTGAACCAGATCACCGACATGGAAGTGCTGGAATAAAAGTGGAGCTTACAGCCACTCCAGCGCGCCGTCCCGCAGCCGCAGGATGCGGTCCTGCGGGACGTTCATCTCGGCCGCTTCCGCGGGTTCCATGGCGCCGAGCAGCGTGAAGACGACCCGCACGATGCCGCCATGGGTGACGCAGACGGTCGGGCGCGCGATCGATTCCATCCACGGCCGCACCCGCGCGGCGAGCATCTCATAAGTCTCGGCGTGCTCGCCCGGCGGCAGGTAGTTCCACTTGTCGCGGTGACGCGCGGCGCTGACGCCGGGCCGTTCCACCTCAAGCTCGGCGAAGGTGCGGCCCTGCCAGTCGCCGAAATGCAGCTCCATCAGACGCGCATCGGTGCGGTAACCTTCCGCCGGCAGGCCTATGGCCGTGCGCAGCCGCTCCATCGTCTCGCGGGTGCGCCTGAGCGGGCTTGCCACGAAGTCGAAGTCTCCAGGATCGGCAATGATCTCGGCGAGGCGACGACCGTTCCGCTCCGCCTGCGCGCGGCCGAGCGCGTTGATGTCGGTGTCGGCCTGACCCTGCAGCCGGAACTCCGCGTTCCAGTCGGTCTGGCCGTGACGCACGATATAGATGAGCGGGGAGGTCATGTGGGCCTTCGCTCCTGTCGGCCATGGCGGCCGGCTGAAAGTCAGTCCTGTGCGACGGAGATGTCGGGCGCGTCGACCGCCTTCATGCCGACGACGTGATAGCCCGAATCCACGTGCAGCACTTCTCCGGTGACGCCCCGCGACAGGTTCGACAGCAAATAGAGCGCCGAATCGCCCACTTCCTCGATCGTCACCACGCGCTTGAGCGGCGAATTGTACTCGTTCCAGCGCAGGATGTAGCGGAAGTCGCCGATGCCCGAGGCGGCGAGCGTCTTGATGGGCCCGGCCGAGATGGCGTTGACGCGGATGTTCCCGCCGCCGAGGTCGACGGCGAGATAGCGCACGCTGGCCTCGAGCGCCGCCTTGGCGACGCCCATGACATTGTAGTGCGGCATGACCTTCTCGGCGCCGTAATAGGTCAGGGTGAGCATCGAGCCGCCCTCGGCCATCAGCTTCTCCGCCCGCTGCGCCACGGCGGTGAAGGAATAGACGGAGATGTCCATAGTGCGCAGGAAATTGTCGCGGCTCGTCTCGACATAGCGGCCGTCGAGCTCGTCCTTGTCGGAGAAGGCGATGGCGTGGACGAGGAAGTCGAGCTTGCCCCACTTCTTCTCAAGGCCGTCGAACACGGCATCGACGCTCGTCATGTCGGTGACGTCGCAATGGCCGGCGATATGCGCGCCGAGATCGGCCGCCAGCGGCTCCACCCGCTTGCGGAACGCCTCGCCCTGATAGGTCAGCGCGAGCTCGGCCCCTTGATCCGCCAGCGTCCGCGCGATGCCCCAGGCGATCGACCTATTGTTGGCAACACCCATGATGAGACCGCGCTTGCCGGCCATCAGGCCATTTGCACCTGCCATGTGACGTCACTCCCGCTTGTTGGCGCGATGTTCTGTTTGCGGGAGCCTATCGCATAGGGTGCCTGACGCTTCAAGCGCGGCCGGCGCTGCGTCCTCAGCTCTTGCGGGTGCGCAGGAAGTGTTCCAGCTCGTGGTCGCCTTCGGGCAGCATCACGCGGACATGGGCATAGAGATCGCCATGGCCGCCGGTCTTCAGCGGCAGGCCGCGGCCCTTCAGCCGCAGGCGCCGGTCGGAGCTGGACCATGCCGGCACCGACAGCGCCACCTTGCCCGACGGCGTTTCCACCGCCACCTTGGCGCCCAGCACCGCGTCGGCGAGCTGCACCGGCACGTCCACATGCAGGTCGCGCCCCTCGATGCGGAAGCGCGGGTCCGGCCGGAAGCGGATCTTCACCAGCGCATCGCCGCGCTGGCCGAAGGGCGACATGTCGCCCTGTCCCTTGAGCCGGATCGTCTGCCCGTCCTCCAGATAGGCCGGCAGCTTGACCGCGATCTTGCGCCCGTCGGGGAAGACGGCGGTCACCTTGGCGGCCTTCGCGACCTCCTCGACCGACACGTCGAGCACGACGTTCAGGTCGGGCGGGGGAGGGGCTCGCCGCGCCGCGCGCGGGCCGGCATGTGCCTGGGCACCGGCCTGCGAGAAGGCCTGGCCGAATATCTCCGAAAAGATGTCGGAGGCATCGCCGCCGCCGGTGCGGAACTCGAAATGCGAAGCGCCGGGGCCGCCCGCGCCCTGCCGGAACGCGGCGAAGGGGTCGCCCTGCGCGCCGAAGCCGCCCTCGCCGCCGGGGAAGCCGCGGAACCGCTCCTTGCCCTCGGCGTTGATCTCGCCATGGTCGAACGCCTTGCGCTTGGCCTCGTCGCCGAGGATCTCATAGGCTTGGTTGGCCTCGGCGAACCGCTCCTTGGCCTTGGGATCGTCCGGATTCTGGTCCGGATGATGCTTCTTGGCCAGCTTGCGGAAAGCCGACTTTATGTCCTTCTGCGAGGCGTCTTTGGCGACGCCCAGAACGTCGTACGGATCGCGCATGTTCGCTTGCTACCCTTCTGGGTGGAATGATGTGTCACGAACTATATGCGGTGCAATAGGAAGAAATTCCAGAGGCCGCGGTCAGGACTTGTCGAGCGACTTGAGGACCCATGCGCCGCCGCTGCTTCTGCATGCGCGCCCGCGATAGACGCCCACGCCGTCGAAGGCTTCGCGCGTGGCGGTGAAGGTGCGGCAGGCGCCCTCGGCATCGATCGTGTCGGCGATGCGCTGGATGGCGCCGCTGGAGCCCGTGGCGACGTTGACCCACGGCATCGCTTCGGGCGGTGCCTCGCCCGGCATCCAGCTCGAAACCGTCGCGCTGATGGCGGCCTCGTCGGAGGCGGTGCCGTCCTGCTGAGTCGCAGACTTCGTGGAGCCGGTGACGATCGACCTGTCGGCGCCCATCTTGTCGAGGTCCATGCCGCCGGCGCAGCCGGCCAGCAGCGCGGCACACAGCATTGCCGCGCCAAGTCTGGTGCAAGCGAAAGATGTCGGCGCTTCTTGCGCTTGCGGCGCCAATAGGCAATCTCCCCCAACGAGACGAATGGGTGGCGATAATGACCGAGAGTGGGTTAACGGCTGGTGACTTCGGCGCGCGCGAGGACCCCTTCGCGCTGTTTGCGGAATGGCTGGAGGACGCGACCCGCAGCGAGCCCAACGACCCGACCGCGCTGGCGCTGGCGACGGTCGACGAGGAGGGCCTGCCGGACGTGCGCATGGTCCTGCTCAAGGGCGCGGATGCGCGCGGCTTCGTCTTCTACACCAACTATGAGAGCAACAAGGGCAGGCAGATACTCGCGAGCCGCAAGGCGGCCATGTGCTTCCACTGGAAGAGCCTGCGCCGGCAGGTGCGGGTGCGCGGAGATATCGAAACCGTCTCCGACACTGAGGCCGACGCCTATTATGCCAGCCGCGCGCGCGGCAGCCGCATCGGCGCCTGGGCCTCCCAGCAGTCGCGGCCGCTCGAAAGCATGTTCGCGCTGGAAAAGGCCGTCGCCGCCTACACGATGAAATATGCCGTCGGCGACATTCCCCGTCCGCCCTACTGGTCGGGCTTCCGGCTGATCCCCCGCACGATCGAGTTCTGGCACGACCGCCCCTTCCGCCTGCACGAGCGCGTGCGCTTCGAGCGCGGCGGCGAGGGCTGGGGCAGGGTGCGGCTCTACCCCTGACGCAAGTTCTATCAAAAGCCGCCACGGTCTTGAGGCAGGATGGGTAGCGTCCTCCCCTTGCACCGGATCACGCTTCATGCCGTGAGGGTGACGAGATCCGCAACGGTCCGGATGTTCCTTGGTCGGCATGATGACAGGGGACGGCCCGCGGCTGGGGATCGTCGCCATGCCGTCATCGTCGTGTCGGCGGGGTGTCATGCCGGGTGGCTAGGGAGCCGGGGTTTCTCCGAACCCATGAGAGGGCCCCGACCATGATCCGCTTCTTCCTTTCATCCGCCGCAGCCTTGGCGATGACCGCCGCCGCGCAGGCCGAACAGGTCTTCCCCGCCCGGCTCGCTGGCCACGCCTACCTGCCCGCCTTCACGCTGGTGGCGCCGCCCGCCGATGCGCCGCGCGACGCCTGGACCTCCGGCAAGTTCAACGGACCGGCGCGCAACGACAAACCGATGAGCGTGATGGGCGATGTCGGCGCGGCCTATGGCAGCCACCCGACCGGCATCTCGCTGCCCTTCCTCGGCCAGCCCATGCAGGGTATGTCCGGCTTCGCCATGAACCGCGCCGAAGACGGCAGCGTCTTCACGCTCACCGACAACGGCTTCGGCTCCAAGGTGAACAGCCCCGACGCGCTGCTCTTCTTCCACCGCATGAAGCCCGATTTCGAGAGCGGCAAGGTGGAACACGTCGAGACTGTGTTCCTGCGCGATCCCGACAGGAAGGTGCCGTTTCGCATCGCCTATGAGGGCACCGACAGCCGCTACCTGACCGGCGCGGACTTCGACCCCGAAAGCATCCAGTATCTCGACGGCGAGATCTGGATCGGCGAGGAGTTCGGCCCCTATATCATCCGCGCCGCCGAGGACGGCCGCATCCTGTCGGTCCACCAGACCATGCTCGACGGCCAGCCGCTGCGCGGGCCGGACACGCCGGGCGTGGTGGTGCCCGCCGTCGCCGGCAAGGATTTTCGCGTGCAGCGCTCCGGCGGCTACGAGGGCATGGCGCTCCAGCCGGGCACGAACCTGCTCTGGGGCATGCTGGAGAAGCCGCTGCTCGGCTACGACGGCAAGCCGGAAGGCGATTTCCTGCGCGTCGTCACCTTCGACACCGGCAGGGGCGAATGGACCGGCGACAGCTACCGCTTCCGCCTCGCCGAGGGCGCGACCGCCATCGGCGACTTCAACTTCATCGACGACACCCGCGCGCTGGTGATCGAGCGCGACAATGGCGAGGGCGACATCAGCCTGGAATGCAAGACCGACGACAAGTCGGCCTGCTATCCGCAGCCCGCGAAGGTGAAGAACATCGTGCTGGTCGATACGGCGAAGGTCGACGGCGAAGGCTACATCCACCGCATCGGCAGCATCGACCTGCTCGACATCCAGGACCCGGACGAGAAGGCGATCCTGACCACGCAGGCCGACCGCGACCTGTCCGGCAAGTTCACTTTCCCCTTCTTCACCATCGAGGACGTGATGCGCGTGGACGACACCCACATCATGGTCGCCAACGACAACAACCTGCCCTTCTCGGGCGGGCGCGAGATCGGCAAGGCGGCCAACAACGAGTTCATCCTGCTCGACGTGGCCGATTTCCTCGCCGCGAAGTGACCCGAACTGACGCCGTGGCAGGCAACTGCGCCCGCCACGGCGTTTCTGGTTGGGTGCGTATGGCTCTCGTTGGGTGCGTCCTTCGAGGCTCGCCCGCCGAAGGAGATATGCACGGCTGAAGCCGTCGTGCGGGCTCGCACCTCAGGATGAGGGAGGTGGGTTGATCGAGCCCACGGTTGGGGTTCGATTAGCGATACCCTCCCTCATCCTGAGGTGCGAGCGTAGCGAGCCTCGAAGGACGCAGGACCGCGGTGAAGCCCCTCGGTATCAGCCCTTCTTGCGGTTCATGAATGCCGTGAAGGCGCTGCGCGCCTCGTCGGACTTCAGCCGGCCGATGAAGTGCACGCCTTCCTCGCGGATGCGCGCCAGCAGCGCCTCGCGCGGGCCGATGATCAGGTCGCGCGCGATCCTCAGCGCCTCGGGTGGCTTGGCGGCGATGGTCTCGGCGGCCGCGAGCGCCGCGTCCTCGATCTCGTCCTCGCCGACGATCCTGTAGATCAGCCCGGCGGCCACCGCGCGTTCGGCCGAAAAGCCCTCGCCCAGCGCCAGCATGGCGAAGGCCTGCTGCCGGCCCATCAGCGACGGCGCCAGCAGCGTGGAGCCGGCCTCCGGCGTCAGGCCGAGGTCGATGAACGGCGTGCGGAACTCGGTGCGCGGCGTCGCGAAGGTGAGGTCGCAGTGGAAATGCATCGTCGCGCCGATGCCCACCGCGATGCCGTCCGCCGCCGAGACGATCGGCTTCTGCGACAGGGCCAGCGCATTGAGGAAGTCGAAGACGTCGTCCCCGGAGACGTCGCCGGCCGCCAGCACGATGAAGTCGCCCATGTCGTTGCCGGCCGAGAACGCGCCCGGCTGGCCGAGGATCACATGGCAGCGGATGGCCGGATCGGCGTCGCCCTCGCGCAGCGCCCGCGCCATCGCGTCGTACATCGAGCGCGTCAGCGCGTTCTTCTTCTCCGGCCGGTTCATCCGGATCGTCTGCACCGCGCCCCGGCGCGTGACGATGACCTGTTCCGTCATGGCTTTTCTCCCTCAGCCGACATCCGCGAGCGCGAGGCTCTCCGCGCCTTCGATCACCGTATCGCGCAATGCCGCGCATTCCGGCAGCAGATTTTCGGCATGGAAGCGGCAAAGTGCCGCGCGCTCGTGCTCGCTGCCCGCGGCCGCCGCGCGCGCCAGATACGCACCACCCGCCGCCAGCCCGAACAGGCGCAGATAAGGCGTCGCGCCGGCCAGCGCATCCGCGGTCTTGCCGGCCGACTGCAATTCCTGCAGGTGCCGCGTGGCCTCGGCCAGCGCGTCGAGCGCCGCATTCAGCCGCGCCGCCGAATTGCCGAGGCCGGGAAGGTTCGAATTGCGCAGGCGCTCCACCTCGGCGCGCAATTCGCCGATATAGGAATGCACATGCGCGCCACCGTCCAGCGGCAGCTTTCGCGTGACGAGGTCGATCGCCTGGATGCCGTTGGTGCCCTCGTAGATGGGGGCGATGCGGGCGTTGCGCAGATAGGTCGCCGCGCCCGTCTCCTCGATATAGCCCATGCCGCCATGCACCTGCACGCCGAGCGAGGCGACCTCCACGCCGACATCGGTCGAGAACGCCTTGGCGACGGGGGTGAGCAGGTTGGCGCGGTCCTGCCAGTGGCGGGCTTCTTCGCCGGTGGCCACACGCGCCATATCGATGGCGTGGGCACATGAATATGCAATTGAGCGCGCGGAGCGGGTGAGTGCCTTCATGGTGAGCAGCATGCGCCGCACGTCGGGATGCATGACGATCGGCGCCATGCCATCGCCGGTCCAGCGTTCCGCCTTGCCCTGCCGCCGCTCCCCGGCATAGGCCAGCGCCTTCTGCCGCGCGGCCTCGGCCACCGCGATGCCCTGCATGCCGACCGCGAGGCGGGCATTGTTCATCATGGTGAACATGCAGGCAAGGCCGCGATTCTCCTCGCCGACCAGCCAGCCGACAGCGCCCGGCGCGCCGGCCGCGCCCTTGCCGTCGCCATAGACCATGGTGCAGGTGGGCGAGGCATGGATGCCCAGCTTGTGCTCGATCGACACGCAGTAGGCGTCGTTGCGTGGGCCGAGCGACCCGTCGTCGTTGACGAGAAACTTCGGCACGAGGAACAGCGAAATGCCGCGCGTGCCGGCCGGCGCATCCGGCAACCGCGCCAGCACCAGATGCACGATGTTGTCCGTAAAGTCGTGCTCGCCATAGGTGATGAAGATCTTCTGGCCGAAGATGCGGTAGGTGCCGTCGCCGGCCGGCTCGGCGCGCGTGCGCAGCACGCCGAGGTCGGAGCCCGCATGCGGCTCCGTCAGGTTCATCGTCGCCATCCACTCGCCGGAGACGAGCTTGTCGAGATAGGTCGCCTTGAGGTCGACCGAGCCGTGCTTCTCCAGCGCCTCGATCGCGCCCATGGTGAGCGTCGGGCCGATCGCAAAGGCCATCGAGCCGCTGTTCCACATTTCGAGCGCCGCCACGTTGAGCATCATCGGCAGGCCCTGACCGCCATGATCGACCGGGGCGGCCAGCGCGTTCCAACCCCCCTCGCGCCAGCGCCGGTAAAGATCCGGCCAGCCCTGCGGCGTGGTCACGACGCCGTCCTTGAAGCGCGCGCCCGTCTCGTCGCCGATGCGGTGCAGCGGCGCGATCTCCTCGCCGGCGAAGCGCCCCGCCTCTTCGAGGATCGCATCGACCAGATCGTCCGAAAGCTCGGGGAAGCGCTGCGCGGCGATGGCATCCGACAGGCCGGCGACCTGCTTGAGCGTGAAGGCGATCTCGCCGACGGGCGCGCGATACATGGGATTCCTCCGGGCATGTGCCGCAAGGCTGTCAGCGCGCGGGCACGTCATGTTCCTCGGCTGGAATTGCTAGGAAGAAATGACGTTTACGTCAACTGCGGATAAGCAGCTCCGCTCAGGCTTTCTCCCGCGCGATGGCGCGCCAGCCGATATCGCGGCGGCAGAAGCCGTCCGGCCAGTCGATGCGGTCGACGGCGGCATAGGCACGCGCGGCGGCCTCCGACACGCTGCGGCCAGTAGCGGTGACGCTAAGCACCCGCCCGCCTTTGGCGACCAGCGCGTCGCCCTGCTTCGCCGTGCCGGCATGGAAGACCTGCACATTCTCCGCGTCGGAAAGTTCGGCGACGCCCCGGATCGGAGTGCCGCTCTCGGGCTTGCCGGGGTAGCCTTTGGCGGCCATAACCACGGTCAGCGCGGCGTCGTCGCGCCAGCGCACCGACATGTGCGCAAGCTGCCCCTCGGCCGCCGCGTCGAGCAGCGTCAGCAGGTCGTCCTTGAGGCGCATCATCAGCACCTGGCATTCGGGGTCGCCGAAGCGGGTGTTGTACTCGATCAGCTTCGGCCCTTCGTCGGTAATCATCAGGCCGGCGAACAGCACGCCCGAAAACGGCGCGCCGATCTCGGCCATGCCGCGCATGGTGGGCGCGACGATCCTGTCCATGATCGCCTCCGCCAGTTCCGGCGTGACGACCGGCGCGGGCGAATAGGCGCCCATGCCGCCGGTGTTGGGGCCGGTGTCGCGGTCGCCGACGCGCTTGTGGTCCTGCGCCGAGCCGAAGGGCAGGGCGGTCGCGCCGTCGCAGAGGCAGAAGAAGCTGACCTCCTCGCCGTCGAGATATTCTTCCACCACCACCTCCGCGCCCGCGCCGCCGAACGCGCCCTCGAAGCAGGCGTCGATGGCGTCGAGCGCCTCGTCCACGGTCATCGCCACCGTGACGCCCTTGCCGGCCGCCAGCCCGTCGGCCTTCACGACGATGGGAGCACCCATCCGCCGCACATAGTCCTTCGCCGCGGCAGCGTTGGCGAAACGTTCATAGGCGCCCGTCGGGATGCCGAACCGCGCGCAAAGATCCTTGGTGAAACCCTTGGAGCCTTCCAGCCGCGCTGCCGCGGCGGAGGGGCCGAATACCTTGATGCCGGCCGCGCGCAGCACGTCGGCGAGCCCGGCCACCAGCGGCGCCTCGGGCCCCACCACCACGAGGTCGATCGCCATCATGCGGCAGAAGGCGGCGATCGCCTGGTGGTCGTCGAGATCGAGCGTCACGCATTCGGCATGCGCGGCGATGCCGGGATTGCCCGGCGCGGCGAACAGCTTCGTCAGCATCGGCGATGCCGCCAGTTTCCACGCCAGCGCGTGCTCGCGGCCGCCGGAACCGATCAGAAGGACATTCATGCGCGTCTCGTCGTTAAGCGCTGTCTGGCTATTGGCCATCGTCCGGCGGGTCAAGAGGCGGGGTCAGCGCCCGTAGTGGAAACGGCAGGCCGCGATCTCCAGCGCCTGCGCGTCGCCCTTGCCGGTGACGCGATAGATCAGGCGGTGCTCCCTGTCGATGCGGCGCGACCACCAGCCAGCCATCTCGTTGCGCAGCGGCTCCGGCTTGCCCAGCCCCTGAAACGGGCTGCGGCGCACGTCCTTGATGAGGATGTTGATCTTCTGGACGAAGTCACTGTCTTGTTCCTGCCAATACAGGTAGTCGTCCCAGCCCTGCTCCGTCCATTGGAGCTTCACGGCTCGATCAGCTCGCGCTCGATCAGGCGGCCGGCATCGGCCTCGGCGATCGACTTCCGCAACCGCTCCGCATTGGCGGGCGAACTCAGCAGGTGCAGCGTCTCCTCCATGCCCTCCCATTCGGAAAGCGGCATGACGACCAGCGGCTCGCGGTTGCGGCGGGTGACGATCAGCTTGTCGCGGTCCGACAGGACGCGGTCGAAGAAGCCCGCCATGTTGGCGCGCAGTTCCGTCAGGTTCGCAATGATCATCACGGCCTCCATTTCATCGATGTACATATAGAGGTACAGATGGCGCGGCACAATGCGCCTTGACGCCCCTCGCGTCGCCTGCCACTCCGCTGGCATGGACAGCATCCAGACAAGGGACAGTCAGGGCCGCGTCGCCGATGCGCCGTCGCGGCACTGGGTCTATCGCGCCCTGCCGCGATGGCTCTGGCCCTATGCGCAGCTTGCGCGCTGGGACCGGCCGATCGGCTGGTGGCTGCTGATGTGGCCGTGCTGGTGGTCGGCGGCCATGGCCGCGGCGGCGGGCGCGCAACCCGGCGCGTCTCTCGCTGACGTGCTTCCCTCGCCATGGCATCTTCTGCTGCTCATGATCGGCGCCATCGCCATGCGGGGCGCGGGCTGCACCTATAACGACCTCGTGGACGAGGATATCGACGCGCAGGTGGCGCGCACGCGCTCGCGGCCGCTGCCGGCGGGCCAGGTCACGCGCCGGCAGGCATGGGCCTTCCTGCTGCTGCAATGCCTCGTCGGCCTTATCGTGCTCCTGCAATTCAACTGGTTCGCGGTGGCGGTCGGCTTCGCCTCGATCCTCACCGTCGCGATCTACCCTTTCATGAAGCGCGTGACGGATTGGCCGCAGCTCTTCCTCGGCTTCGCCTTCTCATGGGGCGCGCTGATGGGTTGGGCGGCGCATTTCGGCAATCTGACGCTGGCGCCCGTGCTGCTCTATTTCGGCTCGATCCTGTGGGTGATCGGCTACGACACGCTCTATGCCCATCAGGACAAGGAGGACGACGCGCTGGTCGGCGTGCGCTCCACGGCGCGGCTGTTCGGCGCGCGCACGAAAGAGGCGCTGGTCGCGCTCTACGGGCTGGCGTTGCTGTTCTTCGTCGTCGCCTTCGCCCATGCGGCCGTGCCGATGCCAGCGCTGGCAGGGCTTGTGGCCGCCGCCGCGCATATGGCGCGGCAGATCCGGGTCCTCGACATCGACGACCCGGACCAGTGCCTGAAACTCTTCAAGTCCAACTCGACCATCGGCTGGCTGATCTTCCTCGGCCTGCTGGGCGGCGGCGTCTGGGCCGTCATCAGCCCGAATTTCTGATCTCTCAACTACGCGCGATGATCTCGTCACCGTCGACTTGCAGGCGCAGGCCGAGATTGCCGCTCTTGCGGCGGGCGAGGAAGCGGGGGCGGCGCGTGGTGGAGATGCGGCCCTTGCGCCGCGGCGCGGGCGGGCCGACACGGACATTGCCGATGGATTCCTCCAGCGTGCGGGCGATCCCGTCCGCCTCCACCAGCATCATCGGCAGCCGGTAGGCTTCCGACCAGGCGCGCCAGTCGGCGGCGACATCCTCCAGATTGTCGGCCACCAGCAGCGGCACCGAAAGCATCGGGTCATTGTGCAGCAGTTCGAGCGTCACCGTGACCTGGCCCTCGCCGTCCTCGATGGCGCGGGCCGCCACGCCCCGGAACGACTGCGCCGGCAGGACGACGGTGACGGGAATGCGGGACTTCTCCAGCATGCGCATGACGACGGCGCCGCGCTGGTCGACTGTGAAGCTGACATCGCCATAGGCGTCGGAAGTCGCGTAGCTCACCACTTGCGGCAAGCGGAAAGGGTCGAGCCGCATGTTGCTGCCCGCCCAGACTGGCTTCAGTCCGGTGTTCATGTCTGTCTGCCTTCCTGTCTCTCCTGAGAGCCGCTGTGCGGTTCTCGCGGGCGGGTTTTCCCGCCTCGTTGAAGGGCAGACTAGCCGGCGGTTCTTACCTCCCGGCTTAGAAAATCGGTTAAAATTTTGGCATATTAGAGCCTGCTAAGCTCTTCGACGGATATGGTTCAGATAACCTTTCCGGGGTTCATGATGCCGGCCGGATCGAAAGCCGCCTTGATACGGCGCATGAGATCGATCCCGACCGCCGGCGCGGTGGCGAGCAACTCGTCGCGCTTGAGCTGGCCGATTCCGTGCTCGGCCGAGATCGACCCGCCATAGGCCCGCACGATGTCGTGCACCGCGTCGTTCATCGCGCGGTAATGCGAAAGGTACTCCGTTGCGTCCATGCCGACCGGCTGCGAGACGTTGAAGTGCAGGTTGCCGTCGCCCATGTGGCCGAAGCAGACGAGCCGCGCGCCCGGCGCCACGCGCCGCACCGCCGCCCCCGCTTCCGCGATGAAGCGCGGGATCGTGGCGACCGGCACGGAAATGTCGTGCTTGATGGAGCCGCCTTCCGGCTTCTGCGCGTCCGACATGTCTTCCCTGAGCGCCCAGAAGGCGTCCGCCTGCGTGAGGTTGCCGGCGATCACGGCGTCCTCGACCCAGCCGCGCTCCAGTCCCTCGCCGAGAATATGCTCGATGAGCGCGCGGGCATCATCAGGCGACCGGCCCGACGATATCTCGATCAGCACATACCATGGATGCGGCCCGCTGAGCGGCGCGGGGCGGTTGGGGACGTGCCGCACCACGAAGTCCAGCGACGTGTCGATGCAGAGTTCGAAGGCCGTCAGGCCGTTTCCGGCGCGCTCGCTGGCGAGACCGAAAAGGTCCAGCGCCGCCTGCGGCGAGAGCACGCCCGCCCAGGCGACCTCGCGGCCTTTCGGCTTGGGATAGAGCTTCATCACGGCGGCGGTGATGATGCCGAGCGTCCCTTCCGCGCCGACGAAGAGGTTCTTCAGGTCGTAGCCGGTATTGTCCTTCTTCAGCTTGCGCAGGTCGTCGAAGACCTCGCCGGTGGGCAGGACGACCTCGACGCCGAGGCAAAGCTCGCGCGTATTGCCATAGGCGAGCACGCCGGTGCCGCCGGCATTGGTGGAGAGATTGCCGCCGATCTGCGCCGTGCCCTGCGCGCCGAGCGACAGCGGAAACAGCCGCTCCTGTGCGTCCGCCGCCTCGCGCAGCGTCTGGAGGACGACGCCGGCCTCGGCGGTGACGGTGTTCGATTGCAGGTCGATCTCGCGGATGCGGTTCATACGCTGCGTGGCGACGATGACGGCGCGGCCGCTCATGTCCGGCGTCTGCCCGCCGACGAGGCCGGTATTGCCGCCCTGCGGCACGATCGGCGTGCCCGTCTCGCTCGCCAGCCGCAGGATGCTGCTCACTTCATCAGTCGATCCCGGCCGCAGCACGAGGCTTGTCGCGCCATGCCACAGACTGCGACGCTCGATGAGGTAGGGCGCGATGTCGGCAGGTTTGCGGAGCGCGTTGGCGGGGCCGACAATGGCGGCGAAACGGTCTGCGAGGGCGGGGTCGAGTGTGTTGGCCATGGTCTTCAGTCCGGCGGGAAAGCATCGTCGCGCGGCGCGGCGGCGCGGGCGAGACGATCGTTGATCGCTTCGCCGAGGCCGGTTCGCGGTATCGGCGCCACTGCGATGGCCGCGGCTCCCGACCTGTCGAGCGATTGCATATAAGCAAAGAGGTTCGCCGCCGCCTCCACAAGATCGCCGCCGGGCGAAAGGTTCAGCGACGCCACCGCGCCAGCCGGCGCAGGCTCCGGCCCGAAGCCCAGCCATGCCTCGCCCGGCAGGACTGACGTGGCGTCGAGGCGCATCGCAGCGTGCGGCGCATAATGCGACGCCATCATGCCGGGCGCCTGGATGCCGTGCGAGCCGTCGCGGATGAGCGGCAGGCCGGTTGCGGAGGTGATCGCCTCGGCCGAAAGCCCGCCCGGCCGCAGCAGGTAGAGGCCGCCGCGCTCCACCTTGAGGATGGTGGATTCCAGCCCCACCGGGGTAGGCCCGCCATCGACGACCAGCGGAATGCGCGAACCGAGATCGTCCGCGACGTGGGCGGCCGTCGTGGCGCTGATCCGCCCCGACGAATTGGCGCTGGGCGCCGCCAGCGGCTTGCCGAAGGCGGCGATCAGCTCATGGGCGAAGCCGCGCGGCATGCGCACCGCGAGCGTTTCCAGCCCCGCCGTGACCAGCGGGTGCACGCCCGCATCCGCCCGCAGGGGCAGGACCAGCGTGAGCGGGCCGGGCCAGAAGCGCGTGGCGAGCTGGCGCGACACATCGTCGAAGACGACCAGCCGCTCCGCCATCTCCATGTCTGCGACATGGGCGATCAGCGGGTTGAAGCGCGGCCTGCGCTTGGCCGCGAAGATGCGGGCTATCGCCGTGCCGTTGGTGGCGTCGCCGGCGAGGCCGTAGACCGTCTCGGTCGGTATCGCCATCACTTCGCCCCGCGCCAGCGCGGCGAGCGCGGGCTCCAATGCGTCTTCCTGCGCGAAGATGGTGGCGGACAAGGCGGCGTTCCTTCAGCTTGGCGATCTGCTAGCCGAGAAAGGCCGCGCGCGGCAAGGGCGGCGATGCGCTGGTATGGGCCAACCAGGCGCGGATGAACCCCCACCCCTTACCCCTCCCCACAAGGGGGAGCGGATTCTGCGAGGTTCCACGCTCATCCTCCGATCAAGACGAGGCGTGACGTCCGTGTCCCCCTCCCCCTTGTGGGGAGGGGTGAGGGGTGGGGGTACGATGCAGCGCGGGAACGTCGCCGAACATAGATACGCGGTTATCCGCCAGCACGCCCGGTTGACCGTGCCGGCGGCGGCTGACACGATCCTGCTGTTGCGGGAGACGACCATGCTGTTCACCCTGAAGTTCCTTCACCTCATCGGCCTGATGCTGGGCGCGGCGGCCGGCTTCGGCACGATGGCGGTGGTGCGGCAGCAAAGGCGCGGCGGACCTGCGCCGGCGCTGGCCGCGCTGAGGCCCTTTTTCGGCTCGATGGGACTGGCGGGCATCCTGCTCTTGTGGGCGACGGGCCTGCTCCTGTGGCTGTTCCGCTACGACATGGTCGATCTCGGCCCGGCCTATCACGCCAAGCTCGGCGTCGCCGCGCTGCTGCTGGTGATCATCTGCGTGACGTTCCTTGCCGTGCGGCGTGCGCTGGCGGCGGGCGAGGCACCGCCCGCCTGGGTGCGGGCAGCCGGAATGACCACGCCGATCCTCACGCTGCTGGCGGTTGGCCTGGCATCGTGGGTGTTCCTGTGAGGACATAAGCGGATGAGCTTCTTTCCCGGAAAGGACCCGCAAGCCGGCGACGCCTTCGCCTGCGATGCGATCGAGACGCTGATCATCCCCCGCGCCCACGACATCGGCGGCTTCGAGGTCAGGCGCGCGCTGCCTTCGTCGCGACGCCGCCTCGTCGGCCCGTTCATCTTCTTCGACCGCATGGGGCCGGCCATCATGCGCGTCGGCGAGGCCATGGATGTGCGGCCGCACCCGCATATCGGGCTCGCCACCGTCACCTATCTCTTCGACGGCAAGGTGCGGCATCGCGATTCGCTCGGCACCGAGATGGTCATCGAGCCGGGCAACGTGAACCTGATGACGGCAGGGCGCGGCATCGTCCATTCGGAGCGCACGCCCGAGGAACTGCGCGGCGCGCCGATGTCGATCTCGGGCTTGCAGACATGGCTGGCGCTGCCCGACGGCGGCGAGGAGGTGCCGCCGCTGTTCGAGAACACCGCGAAGGCCGAACTGCCCGCCTTCGAGGATGGCGGCGCGGCCGGCCGCGTGGTGATCGGCAGCTTTTCAGGGCTGAAAGCGCCGGTCCGCACCGCCACCGACACGCTCTATGCCGATCTGCGCCTCGGCGCGGGCGGTGCGATACAGATCCCGGCCGAGAGCGAGGAACGGGCGATCTATACGCTTTCCGGCGAGGTCGACATTGCCGGCGACATTTTTCCCGCCGACCGCCTGCTGGTCTTCCGCCCCGGCGACGAGATCGTCGTGAAAAGCGAGCGCGGCGCGCATTTCATGCTGTTCGGCGGTGCATCGCTGGGCTCGCGGCGCTACATATGGTGGAATTTCGTTTCCTCCTCGAAGGAGCGGATCGAGCAGGCAAAGGAGGAGTGGCGCACCGGCAGGTTCGATATCGTGCCCGGCGACGCGGAAGAATTCATTCCGCTGCCGTCGATATGAGTCGGCTTAACATCCTTTCGCCCCGCTCTGCGCGTTTACTTTCATGGTACGAAGCCATATGTCGGCTGAAGCCAGCCAGCCGTCGAAACCGCAAGCCGGATGGAAAGACGTGAAATCGCCCCCCGAAACGCCGCTCCTCGATAGGGTCCGCCTGCCCGCTGATCTCCGCAAGCTGGATGAGTCGCAGCTTCCGCAGCTCGCGGAAGAACTGCGCACCGAACTGGTGGACGCGGTGTCGCAGACCGGCGGGCATCTCGGCGCGGGGCTCGGCGTGGTCGAGCTCACCGTCGCGCTGCATTACGTCTTCGACACGCCTGCCGACCGCATCGTCTGGGATGTCGGCCATCAGGCCTATCCGCACAAGATCCTGACAGGTCGGCGCGACCGCATCCGCACCCTTCGGCAGGAGGGCGGCCTCTCGGGTTTCACGCGCCGCAGCGAGAGCGAATACGATCCGTTCGGCGCGGCGCACTCCTCCACCTCGATCTCGGCCGGGCTCGGCATGGCCGTGGCCCGCGATCTCTCGGGCGGCCGGAACAATGTCATCGCCGTCATCGGCGACGGCGCCATGTCGGCGGGAATGGCCTATGAGGCGATGAACAATGCCGGCGCGCTCGACGCGCGGCTGATCGTCATCCTCAACGACAACGACATGTCGATCGCGCCGCCATCGGGCGCGATGAGCGCTTATCTGGCGCGGCTGGCCTCGGGCTCGACCTATGCCGGCATTCGCGAGTTCGGCAAGAAGCTTACCGCCTATCTCGGCAAGCGCGCCGACAAGGCCATCACCCGCGCGGTCGAGCATGCGCGCGGCTACGTCACCGGCGGCACGCTGTTCGAGGAACTGGGCTTCTTCCATATCGGCCCCATCGACGGCCACAATCTGGAGCATCTGGTGCCGGTGCTGAAGAACGTCCGCGACAATGGCGCGGGCCCGGTGCTGATCCATGTGGTGACGCAGAAGGGCAAGGGCTATCCGCCGGCCGAGGCCGCGGCCGACAAATATCACGGCGTCAACAAGTTCGACGTCATAACCGGCGCGCAGGCCAAGGCGCCGGCCAACGCGCCGAGCTATACGAAGGTCTTTGCGCAGAGCCTCGTGCAGGAGGCGCATCTGGACGAGAAGATCGTCGCGGTCACCGCCGCCATGCCGTCGGGCACCGGGCTCGACCTGTTCGGGGAAGCCTTCCCGACGCGCACCTTCGACGTGGGCATTGCCGAGCAGCATGCGGTGACCTTCGCCGCGGGGCTGGCGAGCGAAGGCTACAAGCCCTTCTGCGCCATTTATTCGACCTTCCTCCAGCGTGCCTACGACCAGGTCGTGCACGACGTTTCGATCCAGCAATTGCCGGTGCGCTTCGCCATCGACCGGGCCGGCTTCGTCGGCGCCGACGGCGCGACCCATTGCGGCGCCTTCGATACGGCCTATCTCTCGACGCTGCCCGGCTTCGTGGTGATGGCTGCGGCCGACGAGGCTGAGCTGAAGCACATGGTGCGCACGGCGGCGGCCTATGATGAAGGGCCGATCTCCTTCCGCTATCCGCGCGGCGACGGGGTGGGCGTCGAGATGCCCGAGCGCGGTGAGATACTGCCGATCGGCAAGGGCAGGGTGCTGCGCGAGGGCGGCAAGGTCGCGCTTCTCTCCTTCGGCACACGGTTGCAGGAATGCCTGCTGGCCGCGGAGGAACTGGACGCCGCCGGCCTTCCGGCCACCGTGGCGGATGCGCGCTTCGCCAAGCCGCTCGACACCGAGCTGATCGACCGTCTGGCCCGCAGCCATGAAGTGCTCATCACCGTGGAGGAGGGCGCGGTCGGCGGCTTCGGCAGCCATGTGCTGCATCACCTCGCTGTGGCGGGCCTGCTCGACCATGGGCTGAAGGTGCGCCCTCTGGTGCTGCCAGACCGCTATGTCGACCACGCCAAGCCCGAGAAGATGAACGCCGATGCGGGCCTCGACGCGCGCGGCATCGTGCACGCCGTCTTCACCGCGCTGGGACGTGCTGAAATCGCCGCAAGAGCCTGATTCACCTGACATTAAGGCTGCCGGTTGCGGCTTTGCTTACCCTTCCGGCTGACGCTTCCTTAGGCTGCGCAGGGTAGTTGGTGTCGCCATTGGGGTGACACCGGATGCTGAGAACCATCTTGATTGCCGGTATGCTTGCAGCGAATGCCGCAGTCGCGGACGAGCGCATCGACCGCAGCATCGACGAGGCGGCGGGGCGCATCATCGCCGATCGCATCGGCGAGCTGCGCGGCAGCCTCAAGATCGGCGAGAAGCCGGAGATGGTGCAGGGCATGACGGCGGATGCCGGCGCCCGGCGGACGTGGACACGCTTCTGAGCCGCTTGCATTCGGGCGCCTGCTTGGCCATTCAGGGCAATGACATCCGATCCGCAGACAGGACAAAGGCTGGACGAGGCGCTCGTCGCGCGCGGCTTCTTCGACAGCCGCTCCCGCGCGCGTGACGCGATCCTGCGCGGCAGGGTGACGGTGGCGGGCGCGCAGGTCGCCAAGCCGGGCAAGCTCGTGCCCGCGACGGCGGAGATCACGGTGGACGATCCGGCCCGCGCCTATGTGTCGCGCGCGGCGCTGAAGCTCATCGCCGGGCTGGATCACTTTCGGGTCAATCCGGCGGACGCCGTTGCGCTCGATCTCGGCGCCTCGACCGGCGGCTTCACGCAGGTGCTGCTGGAGCGCGGCGCGGCAAGGGTCTTCGCCGTGGATGTCGGCCATGGCCAGATGCGCGCCGAAATTGCCGCCGACCCGCGCGTGACGCTGCTCGAAGGGCTGAACGCGCGCGATCTCGACGCCGCGCATCTGGGGCATGAACGTCCGTCGCTCCTTTGCAGCGATGTCAGCTTCATCTCGCTGCGGCTGGCCCTGCCGCCGGCGCTCGCTTTGACGGCTTCCGGTGCGAAGGCGATCCTGCTCTTCAAGCCGCAATTCGAGGTCGGCCGCGAGCGGGTCGGCAAGGGCGGCCTCGTGGAAGAGGCCGTCGGCCGCATCGCGGCGGATGAATTCGCGGCGTGGCTGGACGGACAGGCCGGCTGGCGGGTGACGGGCCTCCTGCCGTCGCCCATCGCCGGCGGCGACGGCAACAGGGAATATCTCGTGAGCGCGGTGAAGACATGACGACCAGCCGCTTCCATATCGACGCGATGGGCGCGCAAGGCGACGGCATCGCCCATGTCAACGGCGCGCCGGTCTTCATCCCCTTCACCTTGCCCGGCGAGGAGGTGACCGCCGCGCGCGACGGCAGCCGCGCCGATCTTCTGGCCGTGCTGGAGGCATCAAGCGAGCGCATCGATCCGCGCTGCACGCATTTCGGCACCTGCGGCTCCTGCGCGCTGCAGCATTGGGACGAGGCGAGCTACCTCGCCTGGAAACGCGCCAAGGTGGTGGATGCCTTGCGCGGGCAGGGGATCGCCTGCGAGGTGGCGCCGATCCTGCCATGCCCGCCGGCCGTCCGCCGCCGCGCGACCTATGCGCTGCGCCGCACCGATGGCGGCATGCTGCTCGGCTATTACGAGGCCATGTCGCACCGGATCGTCGATATCGTCGAGGACCCGATCATGCTGCCCTCCATCGTCGGGCGGCTGCCCGACCTGCGCGCGCTGGCCACGCTCCTCTGCGCCACCGGCGACGCCTTCAGGATGACCGTGACGCAGACCGCATCGGGCCTCGACGTGGCGATCGCCGGGGCAGGCAAGCCCACCGCGGAGCAGCGCCTGCGCGCCAGCGATTTCGCGGTGAGGAACCGGCTCGCGCGCGTCGCGATGGACGGCGAGATCATCGTCGAGCCCGCCAAGCCGCTGGTCAGCTTCGGCGGCACCGATGTGATCCTGCCGCCGGGCGGCTTCCTGCAAGCCTCGGAGCAGGCCGAGCAGGCCATGGCCGATCTGGTGACAGGCCACCTCAGGCGCGCAAAAAAGGTGGTCGACCTCTTCAGCGGCGCCGGCACCTTCTCGCTGCCGCTCGCGCGCGGCGCGGATGTCCACGCCGTGGAGGCGGACGCCCCCGCACTCGCCGCGCTCGACCGGGGTTTTCGCTTCGGCAGCGGCCTGCGGCGGGTGACGACCGAGAAACGCGACCTCTTCCGCCGCCCGCTGACCTTCAAGGAACTGTCGGCCTATGACGGGCTCGTCTTCGACCCGCCCCGCGCCGGCGCCGAGGACCAGGCGAAGCAGATCGCCCGCTCGACCATACCCTTCGTCGCGGCGGTGTCCTGCAACCCCGTCACCCTCGCGCGCGACCTCGCCATCCTGCTGGCCGGCGGCTACGCGCTGCGTTCGGTCACGCCGATCGACCAGTTCCTCTGGTCCCCGCATGTCGAGGCTGTGGCGCTGCTGGAGAAACCGCGCAAGCGGCGTTGAGGCTCACGCCTGTGTCCCGCCCACCGTCATCTGGTCCATCCTGAGATGCGGCTGACCGACACCGACGGGGACCTGCTGGCCGGCCTTGCCGCACATGCCGATGCCGTTGTCGAGCTTCATGTCGTTGCCGATCATGGAGACGCGGTGCATGGCGTCCGGCCCGTTGCCGATCAGCATCGCACCCTTGATCGGGTGGCTCACCCTGCCGTTCTCGATCATGTAGGCCTCGGTGCAGCCGAAGACGAACTTGCCGCTGGTGATGTCGACCTGACCGCCGCCGAAGGAAACGGCATAGATGCCCTTCTTCACCGAGGCGACGATCTCCTCCGGCGTCTTGTCGCCGCCGGTCATGTAGGTGTTGGTCATGCGCGGCATCGGCCGGTGCGCATAGGATTCGCGCCGCCCGTTGCCCGTCGCCGCCATGCCCATGAGGCGGGCGTTCTGGCGGTCCTGCATGTAGCCCACCAGCCTGCCGTCCTCGATCAGCACGTTGCGCGCGGAGGGCGTGCCCTCGTCGTCGATGGTCAGCGAGCCGCGCCGTTCCGCGATCGTGCCGTCGTCCACGACTGTCACGCCTTTTGCGGCGACTTGGGTTCCGAGCAGGCCGGCGAAGGCCGAGGTCTTCTTGCGGTTGAAATCGCCTTCGAGGCCGTGGCCCACGGCCTCGTGCAGCATGACGCCGGGCCAGCCGGCCGACAGCACGATGTCGAACGTGCCCGCCGGCGCCGACTTCGCTTCCAGATTGACCAGCGCCTGCCGCAGCGCCTCCTGCGCGGCGAATTTCCAGCTTTCCCCGGCGACGAATTCGCCGAACGCCTTGCGGCCGCCCATGCCGTAGGAGCCGGTTTCCTGCCGGTCGCCGTCGCCGACGACCACCTCCACGCCGACGCGCACCAGCGGGCGGATGTCCTCGGCGAGCGCGCCGTCGCCGCGCAGGATCTCCACCCGCTGCCACGATGCCGCGAGCGAAGCGGTCACCTGCCGCACGCGCGGATCGGCCGCCCGCAGCCAGGCGTCGATCTCCTGCAGCAGGCGGACCTTTTCGCCGAAGCCCGGCGCCGCGAGCGGGTTCGCCTCGCTGTAGAGATGGCGGTTGGTGCGTTGGGGCGCGGCGGCAAGCGTGCCGGAATAGCCGGTCTTCACCGTTGAGACCGCATCGGCGGCGCGCTTAAGCGCGGCCTGCGAGAATTCGCTCGCATGGGCGTAGCCGACGGCCTCGCTGGCCACCGCGCGCAGGCCGAATCCCTGGTCGGTGTTGAAGCTCGCTGTCTTCAGCTTGCCGTTGTCGAAGACGAGCGCCTCGCCCTCGCGATATTCGAGGAACAGTTCGCCGTCATCGGCGCCCGCGATCGTGTCGCGCACGACGCGCCGCACGGTTTCGTCGGAAATGTCGAACTGTTCGATAAGTCTTGCCACGGCCGGGCTCCGCAATCGTCGATTTATCCGCTATATAGGCGGCGGCATGCGCTTTGCACATGCCGCTGACGAGGACATCCGCGAGGTCGTTATGGATGATGTCACCGCCAAGCCATTCGAGACGCGTATCGGCATATTGTGTAACGCGATCCTGACCCGCCCCGGCGACAAGCGTTACGAGGAAGCGCTGCTGCGCATCCGCGAGATCGAGGCGTCCTTCCGGCGCGACTTCGAGGCGCTGCCGGTGGGCAAGGGCATGTTCCGCGACGAGCGGCCCGAGGAGAGTCCTATCCACCTGCTCGGCTACAATACGAAGAACATCGGGCCGAACGACGAGCGGCGCAGGATCATGATCGACTATTTCATGCAGGCCTCGATGCTGCCGCCGATCCAGTCGCAGAGCTTTATGCGCGAATGGGGGCTGGAGCCCGGTCCGGTCCGCTTCGCGAAGTTCGAGCGCTACCTGCTGCGGCTGATGCAACTGATGAAGAACCAGCCCGAGAATGTCGGCTCCTGCGCCAGATGGCAGCGCGACCTCGACTATATCCGCGCCAACTGGCCGGAGGGCAGGCGCGCCTAGGTGATCGCCGTTATCGCGGCAGCGCGTCGAAGCCTTCGGCGAAGCCGGCGAGGTCGACCGGGATGCCGATGCCTTCCTCGGGCGTCTGGAAGACGATGAAGGTGGCCGCCTTGCCTGTGCGCATGGAGGAAAGCAATTTCTCCTCCAGGATCACCTCGGCATAACATCCGTCCTGGAAGCAGCGCACGAAATAGGCGCGACCGATGTCGTTGCCGTCGATATTGAGGCCGAGCCCGTTGGGCAGCAGCACGCCCAGCGGCGCGAGCACGCGCAGGATCTCCGCCTTGTTGTCGGCGGTGCGCAGCACGACCACCGAAAGGCCGACCTCCGGCCGGTCCTCTGCGATGACGTTCTGCATCATCGCGCATTGTTCGCTGCTGGCGCCGGGCGGGGTGTCGCAGATGATCGACCACGCGCCGTGCGTGGCACGCACGGTCCCGCTCTGCTGGGCCTGCTGTGCATGGGCGGGAAGCGCCATGAAACCGGCTGCGGCAAGTGCTGCCGCAAGCCATGCTCTGAGGGTTCGGCCGGACATGGTCACTCCATCACGAATCAGAATAATCTAGCGCGCGCCGCGCCCGAGCGAAAGTTTGCGGCGTCTCGGATCGCATCCCGCCCGGCTATGCGCGGAACGTGCCCGAATTTTGACCGCTTTCGTCCTGTCGCGTGGCATCCCATTGAAAAGGCAAGCCGCGGTCGCGCAAAAATGCCGCATCCCTCCCGTGACGCCTTCCTTGCGGTTCAATAGAGAGTATGGTTTGAACGCGCATCCGAAGGGGCGGATTCCATCTTGCGTGGACATGAGCCGGGCCCTGCCGAATATGCCGATCCGGAGACCGTGAGGGTATGAAGAGACTCTTTGCAGCCATTGCCGCAACCACAGCCTTCCTTGGCGCCGGCGCGGCGTTCGCCGATCAGCCGCGGCCGTGGCAGATGACCTTCCAGGACGCTGCGACGCCCATCATGGCCGAGATCAGCTGGTTCGAGCAGTATACGCTGGCTTTCATCGTCCCGATCACGCTGCTCGTGCTCGTGCTTCTGGCCTGGGTGATGTTCCGTTTCCGGGCGAGCGCCAATCCGGTCCCCTCGCGCACCAGCCACAACACGCTGATCGAGGTGATCTGGACCGTCGGCCCGGTGGTCGTGCTCCTGTTCCTCGCCGTCCCGTCCTTCCAGCTCCTGACGGCGCAGTACAATCCGCCGGAAGAGCCGACCCTGACGATCAAGGCGACCGGCGTGCAGTGGAGCTGGGACTACGAATATCAGCTCGAGACGCCGCTCTCCTTCTCCTCCTTCATGCTGCAGGAGGGCGATCGCGCCGCTGCCGGCAAGGAGGACAAGGCGACCTATCCGCGTCTGCTTGCGGTGGACAATGAGGTGGTGGTGCCGGCCAATACGACGGTGCGCCTGCTGGTGACGGCGAGCGACGTCATCCACGCCTTCGCCATGCCTGCTTTCGGCGTGAAGGTCGATGCCGTCCCCGGCCGCATCAACGAGACCTGGTTCAAGGCCGAGCGCGAAGGGCTGTATTACGGCCAGTGCTCCGAACTCTGCGGCAAGGATCACGCCTTCATGCCGATCGCGATCCGCGTCGTGGACCAGGCGAAGTACGATAGCTGGGTCGCGGCGGCTGCGACCGATCTGGGTGCGGCGAACCGGGCGCTGATGGCGTCGATCGACAACGAGACAAAGGTCGCCGTCGCCGGCAACTGAGCCGGCGGCAGAAGCGATCACAGGACGGAGCGAGAAAAATGGCAGGCGCTGCAGCGGCTCATCACGAGGAACACGCCCACAAGCCCACGGGCTGGACGCGGTGGGTCTACTCGACCAATCACAAGGATATCGGCACCCTTTATCTGGTCTTCGCGATCATTGCCGGCATCATCGGCGGATTCCTGTCCGTCATGATGCGCTGGGAGCTGGCGGAGCCGGGCATCCAGATATTCTCGGGCCTCGCCCAGATGGTCTACGGCTTCGAGGGCGATGCGGCGATCGACGGCGGCAAGAGCATGTTCAATGCCTTCACCACCGCCCACGGCCTCATCATGATCTTCTTCATGGTCATGCCGGCGCTGATCGGCGGCTTCGCCAACTGGATGGTGCCGATCATGATCGGCGCGCCCGACATGGCGTTCCCGCGCATGAACAACATCTCCTTCTGGCTGCTGCCGCCGGCCTTCATCCTGATGCTCCTGTCCATGTTCATGCCGAGCGCGCCCGGCGCCTATGGCGTGGGCGGCGGCTGGACGATCTATCCGCCGCTGTCGACATCGGGCCAGCCCGGCCCGGCGATGGACCTGGCGATCCTGTCGATCCACATCGCCGGCGCCTCGTCGATCCTCGGCGCCATCAACTTCATCACCACCATCTTCAACATGCGCGCGCCCGGCATGACGCTGCACAAGATGCCGCTCTTCGCGTGGTCCGTGCTGATCACCGCCTTCCTGCTGCTGCTGTCGCTGCCGGTGCTCGCGGGCGGCATCACCATGCTGCTCACCGACCGCAACTTCGGCACGTCCTTCTTCGATCCGGCGGGCGGCGGCGACCCGATCCTCTACCAGCACCTGTTCTGGTTCTTCGGCCACCCGGAAGTCTACATCCTGATCCTGCCGGGGTTCGGCATCATCAGCCACATCGTCTCGACCTTCTCGCGCAAGCCCGTCTTCGGCTATCTCGGCATGGCCTATGCCATGGTGGCGATCGGCGCGGTCGGCTTCGTCGTGTGGGCGCACCACATGTACACGACCGGCATCTCGCTCGACACGCAGCGCTACTTCGTCTTCGCCACCATGGTCATCGCGGTGCCCACCGGCGTGAAGATCTTCTCCTGGATCGCCACCATGTGGGGCGGGTCGATCTCGATGCGCACGCCGATGCTGTGGGCGATCGGCTTCATCTTCCTGTTCACCGTCGGCGGCGTGACGGGCGTCCAGCTCGCCAATGCCGGCCTCGACCGCTCGATGCACGACACCTATTACGTGGTGGCGCACTTCCATTACGTGCTGTCGCTCGGCGCCGTCTTCGCCATCTTCGCGGCCTGGTACTACTGGTTCCCGAAGATGACCGGCTACATGTACAATTCGACGATCGCGCGGGCCCATTTCTGGGTCACCTTCATCGGGGTCAATCTCGTCTTCTTCCCGCAGCATTTCCTCGGCCTCGCCGGCATGCCGCGCCGCTACATCGACTATCCGGATGCGTTCGCGGGCTGGAACATGGTGTCGTCCTACGGCTCCTACATCTCCGCCTTCGGCGTGCTGATCTTCCTCACCGGCGTGGCGGAAGCCTTCGCCAAGAAGCGGGTGGCCGGCGACAATCCCTGGGGCGAGGGTGCGACCACGCTGGAATGGCAGCTCTCCTCGCCGCCGCCGTTCCACCAGTGGGAGCAGCTGCCCCGCATCAAGTAAGGCGAGCGTAGCGAGCCATTTTGCCCCAACCGCCGGCCCCCGCCGGCGGTTTCGGCCAGAAAGAGCAAGCAGTAGTCCGATGGCATTGGTCGACAAGCATTTTGAGGATAGCGCGGGCGTTGGCATCTCCGAGGCCACCGCCGCCGACTTCGTCGCGCTGCTGAAGCCGCGCGTCATGTCGCTGGTCGTCTTCACGGCGTTTGTCGGCATGGTGGTCGCGCCCGTCGCGGTCAATCCGTTCCTGATGGTGGTGGCCATCGGGGCCATCGCCATCGGCGCGGGCGCCTCCGGGGCGCTCAACATGTGGTACGACGCCGATATCGACGCGCTGATGGCGCGCACCGCCTCGCGCCCGATTCCCGCCGGCCGGCTCGCGGCCAACGACGCGCTCGCCTTCGGCGTGGTGCTTTCCGTCCTGGCGGTGATGACGCTCGGCCTGCTGCTCAACTGGCTGGCGGCGGCGATGCTCGCCTTCACCATCTTCTTCTATGCCGTCATCTATACGATCTGGCTGAAGCGCTGGACGCCGCAGAACATCGTCATCGGCGGCGCCGCCGGGGCCTTCCCGCCGATGATCGGCTGGACCGCGGCCACCGGCTCCATCGGCCTGGAAAGCATCGTCCTCTTCCTCATCATCTTCCTCTGGACGCCGCCGCATTTCTGGGCGCTGGCGCTGTTCAAGCAGGGCGATTACGGCCGCGCCGGCGTGCCCATGCTGCCCAATGTGGCGGGCGAGGCGGCGACGCGCCGGCAGATCTTCGTCTATTCGCTGCTGCTGGCGGTGAGCGGCATCCTGCCGACCGTCCTCGGCTACAACAGCCTCTGGTACGGCATCGCCGCCGCACTCCTCGGCATCGGCTTCATCGGCTATGCTTGGCAGGTGCTGCGCATGCCCGACGGCGATGCCGGCATGAAGCCTGCCAAGGCCCTGTTCGGCTATTCGCTGCTCTACCTCTTCGCGATCTTCGCGCTGATCCTGCTCGACAAGCTTGTCCTGCGCATGGCCGGGGGACTGCTGGCATGAAGCAGGAGGAACTCGAGCGCGTGACCATGACCGAGGCGCAGAAGAAGGCGCGCCGCAATCGCTCGATCGCGCTCGGTCTGGCGCTGGCCGTCTTCGTGGTGATCTTCTACGTTGCCACCCTGGTCAAGTTCGGCCCCGCAATCCTCAACAGGCCGCTATGATGAAGACCGCGCAGAACATGGGCAAAAGCCGCTCGAACACGACCGTCGCCGTCGCGTGCTTCACGGTCTTCGCGGCCATGGTGGGCGTGTCCTTCGCCGCGGTTCCGCTTTACCAACTGTTCTGCCAGGTGACGGGCTATGGCGGCACGACGCAGCGCGTCACGCAATATTCCGACCGGGTTCTCGACCGCAAGATCACCGTCCGCTTCGACGCCAACACCGCCGCCGGCCTGCCCTGGGATTTCAGGCCGGTGCAGCGCGAGGTGACCATGCCGATCGGAGAGACCACGCAGGTCTCCTACCAGGCGCGCAACCTGTTCTCCGCGCCGACGGGCGGTCGCGCGACATTCAATGTCACGCCTGAGCTCGCCGGCGCCTATTTCATGAAGGTGGAATGCTTCTGCTTCACCGACACGACGCTGAAGCCGGGCGAGACGATGGACATGCCGGTCGTCTTCTACGTCGATCCTGAAATCGTCGACGTTCCGGAACTGAAGAACATCAAGACGATCACCCTTTCCTACACCTTCTATCCCGCCGCGGCCGACAAGCCTGTCGCCGCGGCCGGTGAGGCCGGAAATGCGGTGGCGCCCAAAGCCACGAATATCGGGGGTTGAACATGGCAGAAAGCCACGCAAAGCATCACGACTATCACATCATCGACCCGAGCCCGTGGCCGTTCCTGGGCTCCGTGGGCGCGCTCGTCATGGCGATCGGCGGCGTGTCCTGGATGCAGTATCTGAAGGGGAACGAGTTCCACCTCTTCGGGCTGAACATCGCCACGCCGTGGATATTCTTCATCGGCTTGGCGATCGTGCTCTACACGATGTTCGGCTGGTGGTCGGATACGATCAAGGAAGCGCATGAGGGCCACCATACCCGCGTCGTGTCGCTGCACCTGCGCTACGGCATGATCATGTTCATCGCCTCCGAGGTGATGTTCTTCGTCGCCTGGTTCTGGGCCTTCTTCGATGCCAGCCTCTTCCCCGGCGAGGCGGCCCAGTATGCGCGCACCGAATTTACCGGCGGCATGTGGCCGCCGCAGGGCATCGAGGTGCTCAATCCGTGGCACCTGCCGCTCTACAACACGATCATCCTGCTCCTGTCGGGAACGACCGTGACATGGGCGCACCACGCGCTGCTGCACAATGACCGCAAGGGGCTGGTCTGGGGCCTGGCGATCACCGTGGCGCTCGGCGTGCTGTTTTCCTTCGTGCAGGCATACGAATATATGCACGCGCCGTTCCAGTTCTCGCAGTCGATCTATGGTGCGACCTTCTTCATGGCGACCGGCTTCCACGGCTTCCACGTGCTGATCGGCACGATCTTCCTGATCGTGTGCCTGCTGCGCGCCATGGCCGGCGATTTCACCCCGAAGCAGCATTTCGGCTTCGAGGCGGCCGCCTGGTACTGGCACTTCGTCGACGTGGTCTGGCTCTTCCTCTTCGCCACGATCTACGTCTGGGCTTCGGTCGGCGCCACGATCGCCGCCCACTGAGCGGTGCCTGCATCGTCACATGGAGGGCGGCCGTGGAAACATGGCCGCCCTTGCCTTTCGGGTGTATGGAGTTCCGACTTCCACGATGACGGACAAGAGCGATGACGAATGAGGACAGCGCACATTGGCCGCCGGTCGATCCCGCAAGAGCGGGCTTTGCCGGCCGCTGCCCGCGATGCGGTGAGGGGCGCCTGTTCTCGGGCTTCCTCGCGACGGCGCCGTCCTGTGGCGTCTGCGGCCTCGACTACGCCTTCGCCGATGCCGGTGATGGTCCCGCCGTCTTCGTCATCCTCATCATCGGCTTCGTCGTGGTCGGCCTTGCGCTGTGGATGGAGGTGAACCTCGATCCGCCGCTCTGGGTGCACTTCCTGCTGTGGATCCCGATGATACTGATCCTGGCACCGCTGGCGCTGCGGATCATGAAGGGCCTGCTGATCGCCTACCAGTACCGCAACAAGGCGGCGGAAGGGCAGTTGGACAGGGACAGATGAGCGACACTGTCATGCGGCCGCGTTCGCGCGCCTTCATGGTGCTGATGGCGCTGGTCACGCTCGCCGCCTTCGTCACTTTGCTCGCGCTGGGCACGTGGCAGGTCCAGCGTCTCGCCTGGAAGGAGGACCTGCTGGCGACGATCGACGCGCGGATTCATTCCGCCCCGATCACGCTGGACGAGCTCAACCGGCGCGACGACATCGAATATGTTCCCGTGAAAGTCTCCGGCCATTTCGACCATTCCGCCGAACGGCACTTCTTCACCACCCATGAGGGCATGTCGGGCTACAATGTCTACACGCCGCTCATCATGGCTAATGGCGAGGCGGTGTTCGTCAATCGCGGCTTCGTGCCCTTCGACCGCAAGGAGGCGACGGGCAGGGCGCAGGGGCAGGTCGCCGGCGAAGTGGAGGTGACGGGACTCGCCCGTAAGGGGCTTGCCGAAAAGCCGTCCTTCGTCGTGCCCGACAACGATCCGGCCAGGAACATCTTCTACTGGAAGGATATCCGCACGATGCGCGAGACATCCGGCCTCCCTGCGGATGTGGCGGTGCTCGGCTATTTCATCGATGCCGATGCGACGCCCAATCCAGGCGGCCTGCCGATCGGCGGCACGACGATCGTCAACCTGCCCAACAACCACCTTCAATATGCGGTGACGTGGTATGGGCTGGCGGCCGCGCTGGCGCTCGTGGTCATCGCCTGGTCGGTGCGGCGTTTGCGCCACCGCGCTTGACAGGCAGCCGCCGGAAACGCCATCTGCCCGCAGGCACAGTTCGAGACGGCCGGAGATTCATGAGCGACCGACTGACGATCAGGCTTTGCGAGCCGCGCGGCTTCTGCGCCGGCGTGGACCGGGCCATCCAGATCGTCGTGCTGGCGCTGAAGAAATACGGCGCGCCGGTCTATGTGCGCCATGAGATCGTGCACAACCGCTATGTGGTCGAGGGATTGCAGGAGCGCGGCGCGGTCTTCATCGAGGAATTGTCCGAGATTCCGCCGGAGCACCGGCATTGCCCGGTGGTCTTCTCCGCCCATGGCGTGCCGAAGTCTGTGCCGGCGGATGCCGAGGCGCGCGAGCTCTTCTATCTCGATGCAACCTGTCCGCTCGTCTCCAAGGTGCACAAGCAGGCGATGCGGCATGAGCGGCAGGGCCGCCATGTGCTGCTGATCGGCCATGCCGGCCATCCCGAGGTGATCGGCACGATGGGACAGTTGCCGGAAGGCAGCGTGACGCTGGTGGAGACCGTCGAGGACGCCGCGCGCATAACCGTGCCCGACGAACAGGCGCTCGGCTTCGTCACGCAGACGACGCTTTCCGTAGACGATACGGCCGACATCGTCGCCGCCCTGCAGCAGCGCTTCCCCGACCTGCAGGCGCCGGCGGCGGAATCGATCTGCTACGCCACCACCAACCGCCAGGAGGCGGTGAAGCAGGCGGCCGAGGGCACCGATTTCTTCATCATCGTCGGCGCGCCGAACTCGTCCAACTCCAAGCGCCTTGTCGAGGTGGCGGAGCGTGCCGGCTCGAAGCGGGCGCTGCTGGTGCAGCGCGCGTCGGAAATCCCTTGGGAAGAATTGGCGGATGTGCGCGTGGTAGGTCTGTCGGCCGGCGCGTCGGCGCCTGAAATCATCGTCGACGAGATCATTTCGGCATTCCGGGCACGCTACGACGTGAAGCTCGATCTCGCCCTGACCGTGCGCGAGACGGAGAATTTTCTGGTCAACCGCGTCCTGCGCGATGTCGACTTGCTGCCCGCCGACATGGCCTTCGTCAACGGCAGCGTCTGATCCCATGGCCGTCTACACCGATATTTCCGAGACCGATCTCGGCGCCTTCCTGCGCGGCTACGATGTGGGCGAATTGCTCTCCTACAAGGGCATCGCCGAGGGCACCGAGAATTCCAACTTCCTGCTCCACACCACCGCCGGCTCCTTCATCCTGACGCTCTACGAGAAGCGGGTGGAGCGCGCCGACCTGCCTTTCTTCCTCGGCATGATGGAGCATCTGGCGAAGAAGGGGCTGTCCTGCCCGCTGCCGGTGCACCGCCATGACGGCGAGGTGATCGGCGAGTTGGCCGGCCGGCCCTGCGCCGTCATCACCTTCCTCGAAGGCATGTGGCCGCGCCGTCCCACGGTCACCCACTGCCGCGAGGTCGGCAAGGCGCTGGCTGAGATGCATCTTGCGGGCGCCGACTTCCCGCTGCGCCGGCCCAACGCGCTTTCCGTGGACGGATGGCGGAAATTGTGGGCGCAGGCGCGCCCGCGCGCCGGCGAGGTGGAGCCCGGCCTCGTGCGCGAGGTCGATGCCGAGTTCGCGGCAATCGCCCGCCACTGGCCGAAGGACCTGCCGGAGGGGCTGATCCATGCGGATCTCTTTCCCGACAACGTGTTCTTCATCGGCGAGCGGCTGTCGGGCCTAATCGACTTCTATTTCGCCTGCAACGATATGCTGGCCTACGATGTCGCCACCTGCCTCAATGCCTGGTGCTTCGAGAAGGATATTTCCTTCAACCTCACCAAGGGCACGGCGCTGCTTGCGGGCTACAACAGCGTGCGGCGGCTCTCGCAGGCGGAGCTGGACGCGCTGCCGCTGCTGGCGCGCGGCTCGGCGCTGCGCTTCATGCTGACGCGGCTCTACGACTGGCTGTCGGTCTCGGAAGGCGCGCTGGTGAAGAAGCGCGACCCGATGGAATATGTGCGCCGCCTGCGCTTCCACCGCGCGATCCGGTCGGCGAGCGAATACGGGGCGGCGGGCGCGTGAAGACGGTCGAGATATTCACCGACGGCGCCTGTTCGGGCAATCCGGGACCCGGCGGCTGGGGCGCGCTGCTGCGCTACAACGGCAAGGTGAAGGAACTGTCGGGCGGCGAGGCCCAGACGACCAACAACCGGATGGAGCTGAAGGCCGCGATCGAAGCGCTGAGCGCGCTCAAGCAACCGTGCCGCGTCGAGCTCTACACCGACAGCAACTATGTGAAGGACGGCATTTCGGGCTGGATTGCCGGCTGGAAGCGCAATGGCTGGAAGACGGCGGCCAAGCAGCCGGTCAAGAATGCCGAGCTGTGGCAGGCGCTGGATGCCGCGCGCCAGCGCCACGATGTGCACTGGCACTGGGTGAGGGGCCATGCCGGGCATCCCGAGAACGAGCGCGCCGACGAGCTGGCGCGGCTCGGCATGGCCGCGTTCAAGCCGACGCGGACGAGCGCACCGCCGGCTGGCGGTGCACCGCAGGGGAAATAGCCGTCAGCGCATGTCTCCCGAAAGTGGGAACCGGTTTCGGGATAAAGACATGCGTGAATAGACTAAAGAGCCGCCAGCACCGCGGCCGCGCCGCTGATTTCCGCCTGTCCCGGCTTGTCGCCGGTCATCACCGCTTCCACCACGCCGTCATTGACGATCATCGCGAAACGCTGCACCCGCACGCCCATGCCGGCGGCGGAAAGGTCGACATCGAGCCCGGTGGCCTTGGCGAAGGCGCCCGCGCCGTCGGCGAGGAAGTCGATCTTGTCCAGCGCGCCGGTGAAATTGGCCCATGCCTTCATCACGAAGGCGTCGTTCACCGCCACGACCGCGATCGCATCGACGCCCTTGGCGAGGATCGCGTCGCGGTTCTCCACGAAGCCCGGCAGGTGGTTGTTGCTGCAGGTGGGCGTGAAGGCACCCGGCACGCCGAAGAGCACGACCTTGCGCCCGCCGAAATAGTCGCTGGCCGTGACGTCCTTCATACCCTCGGCGGTGACCTGCTTGAAGGTTGCCTGCGGAAGCCTGTCACCCTTGGCGATCGCCATGTCTCTCTCCTGATACCGATGATGTCGACGCGCGAGCGATATCGTGTCGCCGCCGGCCTTGCAAACAATGCGATTTCAATTTGTGCGGGAAAGTTGGAGCACGCCCGACACCGCCTTGCCCGGCGTCACCAGCGTGTAGGGAAAGCGGCTTTCCGCATCGATAGTGTCGGCGCCTGACAGGACCGGTATCGAGAAGCGCGCCGTCGCGCCGTGGCGGCCGGCCGGTTCGGGCGCGCCCAGCATGGCCCTGCCGTCCGTGGCGACGAAAAGCTCCGCCTCGCCGGCGGAATCCCCGGTCGCGACATCGACCAGAAGCCTGCCGCCGGCCGTCTGCGCCAGCGTCGCGCCGAACTTTTCGGTCGGCGTGCCCGGCAGCGCGGAAAAGGCTGCCTCGGTTTCCGCCGGCCCCTGGGCGGCGGTCAGGTCCACCGGCAGCGCGGCCTGCACGGGAATGCAGATCTGCTCGCAAAGGCCGATGAAGAGCGCGGCGTCGAGCGCCGGGGTCGTTTCCAGCCCGGCGGGAAGCGCCAGCGTGAAGGCGAAGGACACGTCCTTGTCGTAGCCGGCCCAGGACGAATAGGTATCCGCAAAACGCCGGGGAGCAGGAAAGCGCAGCTCGATCGGTATCTCCGCGCCGTTATGGCGGATCGTCAGCGTCGGCGGCACGCCGGCGTCGCCGGGGTCCATCCAGTAGGTCTTCCAGCCCGGCTTGAGGCGCAGTTCGAGCGCCCCGCGCAGATGCCCCTCCGCCGGATCGGGCTTTTCGGTGACGATGCGGAGCGCGCCGCCCTCGACCTCCTGCCACGCGCTCGCTCCGGCGAGCGCCGCCGATGAAAGAGAAACGGTGAGTGGAACGGCGAGGACGAGGCGGGGAATGCGCATGACGGCCCTATGCGCCATAAGGCGGGTTCCGTCAAAGCACGTCGTGGCGCGCAAGATCATAAATCGGTGACCTGCGGGCATCCTCGATCCTCTTTCCGGACGCATGAAAACGCGTTAGCTTTTACCTCATGTTGCCAAACGAGCTGAAGAGGACACGATCCGCGCCCGGCTATCTCGACGACCAGTTCCTGGTCGCCATGCCGGGCATGCCCGACGAGCGCTTCGCCCGCTCGGTCATCTACCTGTGCGCGCACAGCGCCGAGGGCGCCATGGGCCTGATCATCAATCAGGCGCAGGACATGCGCTTTCCGGACCTTCTGGTGCAGCTCGGCATCATCGGCGAGGCCGAGGCCATCCGCCTGCCGCCGGCGACGCGCGACTTCCTCATCCGCCATGGCGGGCCGGTGGACCGCAGCCGCGGCTTCGTCCTGCACAGCGACGACTACATGGCGGAATCCTCCATGCCGGTGTCGGAAGAGGTGTGCCTGACGGCGACGGTGGACATCCTGCGCGCGATCTCGGTCGGCAAGGGACCGCGCCGCGCGCTGATGGCGCTGGGCTATGCCGGCTGGGGCGCCGGGCAACTGGAAAACGAGATCGCCCAGAACGGCTGGCTCACCTGCCCGGCCAGCGCCGACCTCCTCTTCGACAGCGACATCGAGCGCAAATACGACCGCATTCTGGCGCGGATCGGCATTGATCTGGCGCATTTCAGCCCGACATCGGGACATGCGTGAGAGCGGTGAATGGTGAATGGTGAATAGTAAAATGGTAGATAGTGAACCTACTCTTCCATTCACCATTCACCATTCACCATTCACCACTCACTACGCAGTCAGCGGATACTGCTCCTTGAGCAGCCGCAGCGTCGCCTCCGCCGGGATCGGTGGGCCGAAGGCGAAGGACTGGACATATTCGCAGCCCATCTGGCGCAGTTGCAGCGCGTCGCTTTCGTCGGCGACGCCCTCGGCCACAACCGACAGGCCGAGCTCGTGCGCCATGCTGATCATGGATTTGAGCAGCACGCCGCGCCTCGGGCTCTGGTCGTCCACGAAGCTCTTGTCGATCTTGATCGTGTCGAAGGGGAAGCGGGTCAGGTAGGAGAGCGACGAGTAGCCGGTGCCGAAATCGTCCAGCGACAGGCCGATGCCCAGCGAGGCCAGCCGGTTCAGCACATGGGTGGTCTGCTCGGGATTGTCCATCACCAGCGATTCCGTCAGCTCCAGGCGGAAGCAGCGCGGCTTGATGCTCGCGCGCGCGATGACGGAGGACACATCGTTGACGAGGTCGCGCCGGATCAACTGGCGGCTCGACAGGTTGACGGAGACCGACAGCGGCACGTCGCCGATCTCGCGCTGCCAGTCGTGCAGGTCATCGGCCGCGCGCTGCATGACGAAGAGGCCGAGCGGCACGATCAGGCCGCAGCCTTCCGCGACCGGAATGAAATCCGACGGCGGGATCGAGCCGCGCCGCGGATGCTCCCAGCGCAGCAGCGCCTCGAAGCCGGCGATGGACTGGTCCTCCAGCCGCACGATCGGCTGGTAGGCGACGGAGAGCTCGTTGCGCTCCATGGCGCGGCGCAGGTCGGATTCGAGTTGCAGCCTGTCCGTGCCGGCGGAGCGGAAGGCGGGCCTGAACGGCTCGATCCGGTCGCCCCCGAAGCGCTTGGCCTGATACATGGCGAGCTCGGCGTCCTTCAGCATGTCCTCGCCGCGCGTCTGGCCGGCGGTCCACGACATGAGGCCGACGGAGGCGGTCAGCACGATCTCGCGCTTGGCGAAGCCGATCGGCGCGCGCACCGCCTGCCTTATGGCGTCGGCGATCGCCGCGATGCGGCTGGCGTCGCTCTCCGACACGATCATCATCGCGAACTGGTCGCCGCCCATGCGGCACAAAAGGTCCTGCGGCTTCATCAGCCGGTGCAGGCGCCGCGCGATGGTGAGCAGGATCGTGTCGCCGGCCGAGATGCCGAGGCTGTCATTGACGTTCTTGAAGCGGTCGATGTCGATCACGAAGACTGAGGGCCGGATCTTCTCGTCGCCCTTCGCCATGGTGATCATGGCGTCCAGCCGGTCGAGGAAGAGCTCGTGATTGGGCAGGCCGGTGAGGTTGTCGTGCACGGCGTCGTGCAGCAGGCGCTCCTCGGCCTTCTTCTGCTCGGTGACGTCGACGATGGTGCCGACGCAGCGGATGATCTCGCCGTCCGAGCCGATCACCGGGCGGGCGCGCAGCAGGAACCAGTGATAGTGGCCGTCGGCGCCGCGCAGCCGGAATGCCTGCGCGATGCGGCCGCGCCGGTGCTCCAGCACCACGTCCAGCGTGGTGCGGAACGTGTCGCGGTCGTCGGAATGCAGCGCCGGCAACCAGTTGCGCGCCGCGCCGTGCAGGCTGTTGGGCGCAAGGCCGAGCTGCCGGCTGATGTCGGGGCGCGTCAGCACGCGGTCGCGCGGCACGTCCCAGTCCCAGACGATGTCGCCAGAGCCGGTCAGCGCCAGCGCCTGCCGCTCGACGTCGCTGAACAGGCCCTGGTGCAGGGCGCCGCCGGCAAAGGCGTGCTGCATCACCGTGAAGCCGATCAAAAGGATGATGAGGACGAGCCCGCCGCCCAGTGCCGGCTGGACGATATCGTTGTTCAGCGCGCCGGTGACCGCCATCCAGCCGCCCGCCAGCCAGACGAGGATCATCAGCCAGGCCGGCACGAGCATGATCGCCCGGTCGTAGCCCTTGAAGGACTGGTAAGCGATCAGCCCGATGCCGACCACCGCCGTGAGCGCGAAGGAGATGCGCGCGATGCCGGCCGCCATGGGCGGGTCGAACAGCGCCACGCCGCCCAGCAGCACGAGCGCGATCATCCAGGCCAGCGTGCCGTAGCTGAAATGACCGTGCCAGCGGTTGAGGTTGAGATAGGTGAAGAGGAACATCACCAGCGTGGCCGCAAGCGCCACCTCGGTTCCCGCTCGCCAGACCTGCTCATTGCCGGGCGATATCTCGATCAGCCGGTTGAGGAAGCCGAAATCGATGCAGATATAGGCCAGCACCGCCCAGGCGAGCGCGGCGGTGGCCGGGAACATCGAGGTGCCCTTGACTACGAAGAGGATGGTGAGGAACAGCGCCAGAAGGCCGGCGATGCCGATCACGATGCCGCGGAACAGCGTGTAGGAATTGACCGTGTCCTTGTAGGCGTCGGGCTCCCACAGATAGACCTGCGGCAGGCGGGGCGAGGCAAGCTCCGCCACGAAGGTGATGACGGTGCCGGGATTGAGCGTGACGAGGAAGACGTCGGCGTCCGGCGCGTCCTGCCGGTCGAGCGCGAAGCCCTCGCTGGGCGTGATGGCGACGATGCGGCTGGAGCCGAGGTCGGGCCAGATCAGGCCGGAATGCGACAGCCGGAAATGCGGCGCGACGATGAGCCGGTCGATCTGCCGGTCGGTATTGTTGGCCAGCGCGAAGACGGCCCAGTCGCCGGATGACCGCTGGTCCTTGGCCTCCACCTCGATGCGGCGCACGATGCCGTCGGCGCCGGGAGCGGTCGAGACCTGGAAATTCTGGCCCTGGTTGCGATAGATGTCCACCGCGCGCGACAGGTCGAGCGCGACATCGTCCTCGGTGATGGGAACAGGCTCGGCCGCATGAGCCGCAAATGCGAAGAGCAGCATGACCGCTGCCAGTGCCTGCATGATTGCGAAGCGGATCGGATCAGACAAATGTCCGTGCCTCAATCTTTTGCGATCGGTTTCCGGTCGGATATCAGCGCGTAGAGATAGTGATCCTGCCACACGCCGTTGATCTTCAGGTAGGATTTCAGCAGTCCTTCCCGTTCGAATCCGGCTTTTTCAAGTACGCGGACCGAACGATTGTTGCCCGGAATACAGGCCGCCTCCAGCCTGTGCAACCGCAGCCTGTCGAATGCGTGGGAAATGACCAGCTTCATGGCCGCGCTCATCAGGCCGCGGCCGGCATAGGGCTCGCCCATCCAGTAGCCGATGCTGGCGCTCTGCGCGACGCCGTAGCGGATGTTGGCGAGCGTGATTCCGCCCACCAGCGCGCCGCTGCGGGCATCGAAGATGAGCAGCGGCAGGCTCGATCCCTGCGCCACGTCCTGACGGTAGCGCTTGAGGCGCTGCCGCCACGCGGCGACGGAGAGCTCGTCCGGCGCCCATGTGGGCTCCCACGGTTCGAGGAAGGCGCGGCTGCGCAGGCGCAGGGCCGCCCAGGCCTCGTGATCGCTCCGTCGCGGCAGCCGCAGCCGCACCGTCTCGTTTGACAGACCCGGCTCAGCCCTGCGGGATAAGACGAAGCCGAGCATGGATCGAGGGCTTCTCAGCCGGCGAGCTTCTGGGCCGGCTGGTCCTGACGGACGAGCAGGTCCCGCACCGTCTCGAAGGGCGCGAGCGTGCCGACGGGCCCGATGGCCGCGAGCGTCGGCTTGGTCGAGAAGAGCCGGGAGGCGAGGTCGGAGAGCCTTTCCACCGTCAGCTTGGAAAGCCGGTCGACCAGTTCCTCCATGGGGATCGGGCGGCCGTGGAGAAGGATCTGGCGCGCGATCTGCGATGCCCGGCTCGATGCGCTTTCCGACGACATGACGAGCCCTGCGCGATACTGCGCCCGCGCGCGGTTGAGCTCGTCCTGCGTGATGCCGTCGCCGGCATTGCGCAGCTCCTGCAGGATCACCGGCACGAGCTCGGCCATGTCGTCCTTTCCTGTGGCGGCATGGACGCCGAAAATGCCGGTGTCGGAAAAGCCCCAGTGAAAGGCATAGACGGAATAGCAGAGGCCGCGCCGCTCGCGCACCTCCTGAAAAAGGCGCGAGGACATGCCTCCGCCCAAAATCATCGACAGGACCTGCGAGGCGTAGAAGTCGCGCACGTGATAGGCGCGGCCTTCGAAGCCCAGCACCACCTGCGCATCCATCAGGTCGCGCTGCTCGCGGAAGTCGCCGCCGACATAGTTGGAATATTGCGGCAGCGTCGCGTTCGCCGTCGCGCGATAGGTGCCGAGGCGCTTCTCGACCTCGCGCACGAAACTGTCGTGGTCGATGGCGCCGGTGGCCACGACCACCATACGGTCGGCCCCGTACTGGCGCTCCAGATAGCCTCGCAACTGGTCGGAGGTGAACGACTTCACCGTTTCGGGCGTGCCGAGGATGGAGCGTCCGATGGTCTGGTGCCGGAAGGCGGTTTCGGTGAAGCGGTCGAAGACGATGTCGTCGGGCGTGTCGTAGGCGGCGCCGATCTCCTGCAGGATGACATGCTGCTCGCGCTCCAGCTCGTCGGGATCGAAGCTGGAATCGGTCAGTATGTCGGCCAGGATATCGATGGCGAGCGGGACGTCCTCGCGCATGACGCGCGCATAGAAGGCGGTCGTCTCCACGCTCGTCGCGGCGTTGATCTCGCCGCCGACATTCTCGATCTGCGAGGCGATATCCCACGCGCTGCGCGAACCGGTGCCCTTGAAGGCCATGTGTTCCAGCAGATGAGCGATGCCGTGCTCATCCTCGCGCTCGTTGCGCGAACCGGACTTGACCCATATTCCGAGGGCGACGGTTTCGATTTGCGGCAGGGTTTCGGTGGCGACTGTCATGCCGTTCGACAGACGGCTTACCTCAACGCCCATACGGAAGGAACTCCCTAGACACTGGCCGCGCGGGAGCGGCTCTCGATGTAATCTTCCACCATTTTCAGGTTGGAGGGAAGCACTGTGTAGGTTTCGTGACGCTGCATCAGGTCGCCGAGCCATGCGGGAAGCGAAGGGCTCACGCCTGACGCAGCGGCAACGGCGTCGGGGAATTTCGCCGGATGCGCTGTGGCGAGCACCACCGTCGGCGTGGCGGAAGCAGGCTGCCGCCGGGCGACATGGACCGCCGTGGCCGTGTGCGGATCGAGCAGGTAGCCGCTCTCGGCCAGCGTCTCGCCGATCGTCGCCGCCACCTCGTCCATCGTGGCGCGGCCGGCGCCGAACTGCGCGCGGATGCGGGCGAGCAAAGCGGGGTGCAGCGTGAAGCCGCCCGACTGCCTCAACCCGTCCATGGCGCGCACCACCGTCTGCGGGTCGCGCTCGCCGGCCTCGAAGATCAGCCGTTCGAAGTTCGAAGACACCTGGATGTCCATCGAAGGCGAGGTGGTGGCCACGACGCCGCGCGTCTCGTAGCGCCCGGTCTCCAGCGTGCGGGCGAGGATGTCGTTGTCGTTGGTGGCGATCACCAGCCGCTCGACCGGCAGGCCCATCCGCATCGCGCCGTAGCCGGCGAAGATGTCGCCGAAATTGCCGGTCGGCACGGTGAAGCTGACCGGACGGTCGGGCGCGCCGAGCGAGAGCGCGGAGGAGAAGTAATAGACGATCTGGGCCATGATGCGCGCCCAGTTGATGGAGTTGACGCCCGACAGCGACAGGCGGTCGCGGAAGGCATGGTCGTTGAACATGTCCTTCACCAGCGCCTGGCAGTCGTCGAAATTGCCTTCCAGCGCCAGCGCATGGACGTTCTTCGCCGCGCTCGTCGTCATCTGGCGCTGCTGCACCGGCGAGACGCGGCCATGCGGGAAGAGGATGAAGATGTCGGTGCGGTCGCGCCCCGCGAAGGCGTCGATGGCCGCGCCGCCGGTGTCGCCGGAGGTCGCGCCGGCGATCGTCGCGCGCTGCCCGCGCTCGGCCAGGACATGGTCCATCAGCCGGGCGAGCAGTTGCATCGCCACGTCCTTGAAGGCCAGCGTCGGGCCGTGGAAGAGCTCCAGCACATATTCGTTGGCGCCGGTCTGGACGATCGGGCAGGTGGCCGGATGGCGGAAGGTCGCATAGGCCTCCGCCACGATCCGCGCGAAGGTCTGCGGCGCGATCTCGTCGCCGACGAAGGGCGTGAGCAGCCGGGTCGCGATCTGTGGATAAGTCAGGCCGCGCATGGCGCGGATGTCGGCGGCGGAGAACTGCGGCCATTCGGCCGGCAGGTAGAGGCCGCCGTCGCGCGCAAGTCCGGTCAGCAGCGCATCTGCGAAGCCGAGGCGGGGGGCCTGGCCCCGCGTGCTGATATATTCCATGTCACCTGTCCGGGATGGGGCAGGAGGCCCGCCTCGGCATCCAGCCTTTGAAAAAACCGCATTCGATTAGTCGCTTTTCGTGCGTGCGGTTGGTATAGAGCAACAGCTTTATGTGAGGGAAGTGCAGTTCATGGGTTTTTCGATGCTTGAAGTGCCGCGCGCCTCGATGTTCGGTGTCGGCGCGCTCGTTCTGGCGCTGGCCGGCTGTCAATCCGGAAGCGGAACCGACGCGCTTGAGGCTGGTGGGACGGGTCAGAACACGACGGTGGTGCGCGAGAGCGAGCTGCGCGCCTTCTGCCCGCCGGTGCGGCTGCGCGAGGGCACGGCCTATTTCAACACCTATCAGGGCAGGGCCAAGGACGATCCTTCCAAGCTCGTCTATCAGGCGTCCATCGCCGACGTAACGCGCTCCTGCACCTATGGCGACGACACGATGACCATCAACGTCGCGGTCGCCGGCCGCATCGTCCCCGGCCCGGCCGGCAAGACGGGCCAGATCACCATGCCGATCCGCATCGCCGTGGTCAGCGGCAGCGAGGTCCTCTATTCCAAGCTGCACCGCGTGCCGACGAGCGTGCAGGACACGGCCGGCGCGACGCAGTTCGTCTTCAACGACCCGGCCATCACCGTGCCGAAGAGGGAATCGAACGTCGTCGTCTTCGCGGGCTATGACGAGGGCCCGTACAACACGAAGTAGAGCATCTACGGCTCCGGCGCCGTCGCGGTTTTCGTCGCGATCACGGCATGGATCCTCGGGTCAGGCCCGAGGATGACGAATGCAGTGAAGTGAGCGACAAGCGCAGATGTTGGCGATTGGCACCATCCCTCTCAACCGTCGTCATCCTCGGGCCTGACCCGAGGATCCATGCCGTGAGGGCAATGAAGAGCGATCCGGTGCAAGGCGGAAGGCTTCACCATCCCGCATCTAGGCGATGGCGCTCGGCAGCGTGAGTGTCGATCCGGCCTAGCCGAGGTCCTCGGACCATTGCGAGAGCGCCGCCAGCGTCGCGTCGAGGTCCGTCCAGCGCCGGATCACGGTCTCGGCGCCTGCTTCCGTGAGCACGTCGGCATGGCCGGGAAAGCTGTGCGCCCCGCCGGTGAAGCCGATGACGCGCATGCCGGCTTCCCGCGCGCCGGCGATGCCGTACACCGTATCCTCGATGACGAAGGTCCTGTGCGGATCCGCGCCCATGGACTTTGTGGCATGGAGGAAGACGTCGGGCGCCGGCTTGGGCCGCGCGACGGCCGGGTCCCGCGCCGAGAAGATGTGCCCCTCGAACAGCGGCAGCAGTCCGGCGCGGCCGAGCATCAGCTCGATGCGTTCCGGCCGCGAATTGGAGCAGACGCAGCGCGGCACGCGAACGGCGGCCACGGCGCGCGCGGCGCCCTCCACGGGGCGGACCTCGGCGGCCAGCCTGCGGTCGGTCTCTTCCCGCATCCGGTCGATCAGCGACACCTGGAAGGGGACGCCGCTCTCCCGCTCGATGGCCACGAGCATGTCCTGGACCGTCAGGCCCGAATAGCGTTCCATGATCGTTTCGGCATCGATGGCATGGCCGGCCTCGGTGATGAGGGCGGATTCGACGCGGGCTGCGATGATCTCGGAATCGACCAGCACGCCGTCGCAATCGAAGATCACCAGTTCGGGAGCGGGCATCGGACCGACCTTGATTTGCAGCAGGAAGCGGCCGGATACACCAAGCGCCGGCCCGCGGCAAATACACGGTCCGCTTCACCGAATATTTACGCTGTCAGGTAACCATAAGCGCAAGTACCGAGTAACAGCGTAGACCGGGTTCTGTTCATGTCCGCAGTGCGTCCTCTCGACGACCAGCTTGCCGCGTCCGGCCTGGTCGATTTCCGCGACACGATCTTCAAGGGCGACTGCGTGGCGGCGCTCGAGCGTCTGCCGGAAAAGTCGGTGGACGCGATCTTCGCCGACCCGCCCTACAATCTCCAGCTCAACGGCGACCTGCATCGTCCCGACCAGTCGCGCGTCGACGCGGTGGACGACGAATGGGATCAGTTCGAGAACTTCGCCGCCTATGACGCCTTCACGCGGGCATGGCTGCTCGCCTGCCGCCGGGTGCTGAAGCCCACCGGCACGATCTGGGTGATCGGCTCCTATCACAACATCTTCCGCGTCGGCGCGGCGATGCAGGATCTCGGCTTCTGGATCCTCAACGACATCGTCTGGCGCAAGACCAACCCGATGCCCAACTTTCGCGGCCGCCGCTTCCAGAACGCGCATGAGACGCTGATCTGGGCCTCGCGCGACCCCAAGGCGAAGGGCTACACCTTCAACTACGACGCGCTGAAGGCGGCCAATGACGATGTCCAGATGCGCTCGGACTGGCTGTTTCCGATCTGCACCGGCGCGGAGCGCCTGAAGGACGAGAACGGCGTAAAAATCCATCCGACGCAGAAGCCCGAGGCGCTGCTGGCGCGCGTGATGCTGTCGTCCACCAAGCCGGGCGACATCGTGCTCGACCCCTTCTTCGGCTCCGGCACGACGGGCGCGGTCGCCAAGCGGCTGGGCCGCCACTTCGTCGGCGTGGAGCGCGAGCAGGCCTATATCGACGCCGCGCTCGACCGCATCGCGCTGGTCAAGCCGCTCGCCCGCCCGGAACTGGAGCTCATCCAGGGCAAGCGCGCCGAGCCGCGCATCGCCTTCGTCAGCCTGCTCGACGCGGGCCTGCTCAAGGCCGGCGCGACGCTCTACGACGCCCGGCGCCGCTACGCTGCGAAAGTGCGCGCCGACGGCACGCTGGCGATCGGCACCGACGCCGGCTCGATCCACCGCATGGGCGCGGCGGTGCAGGGCCTGGATGCCTGCAACGGCTGGACCTTCTGGCACTACGAGCGCGCCGGCGGCCTCACGCCCATCGACGAACTGCGCAGGATCGCACGCCTCGGCATGATGCGCGCGGGAGCGTAGTGCGTCCTTCGAGGCTTGCTGCGCTCGCACCTCAGGATGAGGAGGTATGTCGCTCATCGAACCCCCGGCCGTAGGCCCGATCAACCCACCTCCCTCATCCTGAGGTGCGAGCCCGCAAGACGTCTCAGGTGAATGCGTGACGTTCGACGGGCGAGCCTCGAAGGACGCACCAACGACCTGAAGGCGAACAAAATCAGTGGTTTGACGGTGGTTGCGGAATCGAACCCGCAACCGCATGAATCAATCTCTCAGGGAGTTCACTCAATCCTTCAGCTTCACCCCGCGCGCGATCAGATCGCGCCGCAGGGTCGGCGCGTCGGTGAAGAGCAGCGCCTGCCAGCCGGCGGCGATCGCGGCTTCCACATTCTTCCGATTGTCGTCGATGAAAATGGTGGCCGACGGTGTCAGGCCGAAATCCGCCGCATGTTTGTCGTAGATTTCGCGGTCGGGCTTGATCAGCCCGATCTCGCCGGACACGGTCACGCCGCGCGGGCGGCTGAAGAAGGGGAAGCGCTCGCGCGCCTCGCGAAAGGTGTCGGCGGCGAAGTTGGTCAGCATCGTCACGTCGTAGCCGCCGTCGATCAGCTCCTCCATGATCGCGACGCTGTCGGGATAGTGGTGCGACACCATCTCGTGCCAGTGGCGGCGGAAGGCGCGGATGTTGTCCGCGTGGTCCGGGTGGTTCGAGATCAGCAGCGCCTCGGCATCCTGCCAGCTCCGGCCGCGATCCTGCTCGAGGTTCCAGTCGGACGTGCACAGGTTCTCGAAAAACCATTTGCGTGCCTGTGGATCGGGGATCAGCCGCGAATAGGGGATGTCGGGATCGTAGTGGATCAGCACGCGGCCGATGTCGAAGACGATATGGCGGATGGGGTCCATCGTGCTCACCTGTTCTTGCGGGTTGCGCCGGGAATGGCCGCCTCGATGGCGCGTTTCATCACCGTGGGCAAGGCCTCGTCGGCGATCTCGCCCGGCGGCGACCACCATGCGCCGGCCGGCGTCGGCTGCGTGACGCCGTCGGCGCGGAAGACGTCGAGGTCGAGCGCGAAATGGGTGAAGACATGCCGCACCGTTCCCACCGCGTGCCACGGCGCTGGGAAGGGCGCAGCCGTGCGGTCGGTCGCGCCGTCCTGCCGCGCGGTCCATGATGTGGTCGGCACTTCCGCCATGCCGCCCAGCAGGCCGCTCTCGGGGCGCTTGCGCAAGAGCACGCAGCCCTCCGGGTTCACCGCCACGAAGGCGGCGCCCCGCCGCAGCGGAACCGCCTTCTTCGCCACCTTGACCGGATAGAGCTCGGGATCGCCCTCGGCGAGCGCGGCGCAACCGTCCTTCAGCGGGCAGAGGATGCAGGCAGGCCGGCGCGGCGTGCAGATCGTCGCGCCGAGGTCCATCATCGCCTGCGCGAAATCCCCCGGCCGTTCGGTCGACAGCATCCCCGCCACGGCGGCGCGGATTTCCGGCTTGGCCGCCGGCAGGGGCGTCTCGATCCGTTCCAGCCGCGACACCACGCGCTCGACATTGCCGTCCACCACCGGCTCCGGCCGGTTGAATGCGATCGCCGCGATGGCCGCCGCCGTGTAGGGGCCGACCCCCGGCAGCGAAAGCAGGCCGTCATAGCTGTCCGGAAACGCGCCGCCATGCTCGGCCGCGACGACATCGGCGCATTTCTTGAGGTTGCGCGCGCGGGAATAGTAGCCGAGCCCCGCCCACGCCTTCATGATGTCGTCGCTGGCGCTGCCGGCGAGGGCGTCGACGGTCGGCCAGCGCGCGGTGAAATCGCGGAAATAGGGTTTCACCGCCTCGACGGTGGTCTGCTGGAGCATGATTTCCGACAGCCACACGCGATAGGGATCGGCGCTCGCGCCCGCGCGCTGCGCGCCCGGCGCCACGCGCCAGGGCAGGTCGCGATGGTGGCGATCGTACCAGGCGAGCAGGCGGTCGGCGATTGCGTCGCGGGATGGGGGCATCGGCTGGCTGTGGCGGGGCGGCATGCGATTCGATATAGGATGTCATGGCTATGAACGGGAAGACCGACGCAAAGGCAACAAGATCGCGCGGACCCGTGGCGGTGAGCGATCTCGCCGCGGCGATCCTCGACCCGGTGCTGCGCCGGCGGGCGGGCATCTCCATCGGGCTCGTCCAGAGCTGGGACGAGATCATCGGCGCGCGCATGGCCGCCATGAGCAGGCCGGAAAAGATCGTCTGGCCGCGCCGGCTGAGCGACGAGGATCCTTTCGAGCCGGCGACGCTCGTGGTGGCGTGCTCGGGCATCGCCGCCATGCATGTGCAGCACGAGACCAGCCAGATCATCGAGCGCGTCAACGCCTTTCTGGGCTTCGCGGCGGTGGGGCGCATCCGCATCGTGCAGAAGCCGATCGCCGCCGCGCCGCCGCGCAAGCGGTCGCTGCGCGCGCTTTCGCCTGGTGAGGCGCAGCGCGTGGACGAGATCACGGCGGGGATCGAGGACGAGGAATTGCGCCGGTCGCTGGCGCGGCTGGGACGCAATGTGAAGGCTGCGCGAAAGCCGTGAACCGCGCCATTCCTCTCGCATCTTCGTGAAGGGTTCCACGACGATTGCGATTGGAATGGAAACGCACATGCCTTATTTCCGCGCCATCTCTGGCCTTTCGCTTCCGACAAGGGCTTCCATTCCTTTTTCAAGCAGGTGATTCTCGATGCTTTCTTCGCTTCCCCGTCGCCAGGTGCTCATTTCGCTGCTGGCCGTCTCGGCATCCGGCCTCGCGCTAGCCGCCTGCGGCGAGAGCGAGCAGGCCCAGACACCGGCAGCGCCCTCCACGCCGGGCGCTCCTGCCGCGCCGGCAGCGCAGATCCCGCCGTCATCCGGCAATGTCGACATGGCGAAGCTTCTGGAGCCGGGTCCACTGCCGGAAAAGGTGCTTGGCAATGCCGATGCGCCGGTGACGATCGTGGAATATTCCTCCATGACCTGCCCGCATTGCGCCTCCTTTCACGAGAAGACGCTGCCGACGATCAAGGAGAAATATATCGACACGGGCAAGGCGCGCCTCGTCATGCGCGAATTCCCGTTCGATCCGCGCGCCGAAGCGGGCTTCATGCTGGCGCGCTGCGCCGACAACAACTATTTCGCCATGATCGACGTGCTGTTCCGCCAGCAGCGCGGCTGGGCCACGGCCGACAATGCCAGCGAAGCGCTGCTCCAGATCGCCCGCATGGCCGGTTTTTCACAGGAGTCCTTCACCGCCTGCTTGACCAACCAGAAACTTCTGGATGATGTGAGGGCCGTGCGTACGCGTGGTGCCGAGACGTTCGGCGTGGATTCCACGCCGACCTTCTTCATCAACGGCAAGACCTACAAGGGAGCCATGTCGGTTGACGAGATGTCGGCCCTCATCGACAGCCTTATCTGACGCGTCCTTTCCTTTCGCGGACGACGCGGGTTTTTGCGCGCGCCACCTTGACGGGCGCGGCCGATGAAGTTTTCGCGGCTGCGCCTGCTGGGCTTCAAATCCTTCGTCGATCCGGGCGAGTTCGTCATCGAACGCGGGCTCACCGGCATCGTCGGGCCGAACGGCTGCGGCAAGTCCAACCTTGTCGAGGCGCTGCGCTGGGTGATGGGCGAAAGCTCGTACAAGAACATGCGCGCCTCGGGCATGGACGACGTGATCTTCTCGGGCTCCGCCACGCGGCCCGCGCGCAACACCGCCGAAGTCACGCTTTTCCTCGACAATGCGGACCGCACTGCGCCGCCGGCCTTCAACGATGCCGACGAGCTGCAGGTCTCGCGCCGGATCGAGCGCGAGGCCGGTTCCGTCTATCGCATCAACGGCAAGGAGGCGCGCGCCAAGGACGTGCAGCTTCTCTTCGCTGACCAGTCCACCGGCGCACGGTCGCCCTCCATGGTGGGGCAGGGGCGCATCGGCGAGCTGATCCAGGCCAAGCCGCAGGCGCGCCGGGCGCTTCTGGAGGAGGCCGCCGGCATTTCCGGCCTGCACACGCGCCGCCACGAGGCGGAGCTTCGGCTGCGCGCCGCCGAACAGAATCTCGAACGCCTCGATGACGTGGTGGGCGAGCTTTCGGGCCAGATCGAAAGCCTGAAGAGGCAGGCGCGGCAGGCCGCGCGGTTCAAGAACCTGTCGTCCGACATCAGGCAGGCCGAGGCCGCGCTGCTGCATATCAGATGGACGCAGGCCAAGGCGCAGGAGGCCGAGGCGCAGTCGGAGCTCGCCGCGGCGACGAGCCGTGTCGGCGAGCGCGCCGCCGCGCAGATGAATGCGGCCAAGGAGCAGGCGGTCGGCGCCCACCAGCTTCCCGCGCTGCGCGAGGCCGAGGCCGCCGCCGCCGCGGCGCTCCAGCGGCTCACCATCGCGCGCGGCCAGATCGATGAGGAGGCGCGCCGCGTACGCGGGCGCATCGACGAGCTGACCCGCAGGCTTGCGCAGCTCGATCAGGACATGGCGCGCGAGCAGCAGATGCTGCGCGACAACGATGCCGTTCTGGCCCGCCTTGCGGAGGAGGAGGCCGAACTGTCCGCCGCCGATGCGGGATCGGTCGAGCAGGAGACCCGCGCGGCTGCGGCATTCGAGGATGCGCAGACCAGGCTTTCCATGTCGGAAGCCACACTTGCCGCGCTGACGGCGGAGCGCGCCGAAGCGGCGGCCGGTCGCGCGCAGATCGAGCGCAATCTGCGCGAGGCGGGCGAGCGGCGCGACAGGTTCGCGCGCCAGCTCGCGGAGGTCGAGCGCGAGGTGGAGGCGATCGCGGCGCGGATCGCCGGCCTGGCCGACCCGGCGCAGAAGCAGTTGGAGGTCGATAAGGCGGCGGCCGATGCGGCTGACGCCGAGGCCGCCGCCCTTGCCGCCGAGCGCAGCCTTGCCGAGGCCCGCACCGCCGAGGCGGCGGCGCGCCCCATGGTGCAGGAGGCGCGGGCGCGCCTGCAGCAGGTGGAGACCGAGGCGCGCACGCTGGCGAAGGTGCTCAATGCGGGCGGCGGCGGGCTGTTTCCGGGCGCGGTGGAGCAGATGCGCGTGGAGCGCGGCTACGAGACCGCGCTGGGCGCCGCCCTCGGCGAGGACATCGACGCGCCGCTCGACAGGGCGGCACCCGCTCATTGGGGCGATGCGCTTGCCGCCGATGCCGATGTGCCCTTGCCCGAGGGCGTGCGCAGCCTTGCCGAGGTGGTGCGCGCGCCGGCGCAGCTTTCGCGGCGGCTGGCGCAGATCGGCGTGGTGGAAGCCGGGGACGGGCCGCGCCTGCAAAGACTGCTGCGGCCCGGCCAGCGGCTGGTGACGCGCGAGGGCGCGCTGTGGCGCTGGGACGGTTTCGTGGCGAGCGCCGATGCGCCGACCGCCGCCGCGCAGCGCCTCGCGCAGAAGAACCGGCTCGCCGAACTCGAAGCCGAGGCGACGCAGGCGGTGAGCAGGTTGCGGGAGGCCGAGGGCGTGTTCGCTGCCGCCGAAGCGCGCGTCAGGGCGGTGGCCGATGCCGACCGCGCCGCGCGCGAGGCCGTGCGCATGGCGCAGAAGCAGCGCGATGCGGCGCGCGAGGCGCTGGCGGCGGCGGAGCGTGCGAGCGGCGAGTTCGCGGCGCGGCGGGCGGCGCTGGACGAGTCGCGCGCGCGCCTTTCGGAAAGCCGGACGGAAGCGGCAACACAGGTGGATGCCGCCGCAGCCGCGCTTGCCACCGCGCCGGCGCTCACCGAACTGCAATCGCGGCTCGATGCGCAGGCAGCCGAAGTAGCGCGCGACAGGGCGGCGCTGGCCGATGCGCGCGCGGCGCATCAGGGCTTGAAGCGCGAGGCCGAGCTGCGCCAGCGGCGCCTCCAGTCCATCGCGCAGGAACGCGCGGGCTGGCGGACCCGCACCGAGAATGCCGACCGCCAGATCGCCGCGCTTGCCGGGCGCCGCGCGGAGACCAGCACCGAGCTTGACGGTCTCGCCGATACGCCCGACGAGATCGACGCGCGGGGAAGGGCGCTTCTGTCGGAGATCTCGCGCGCCGAAGCGGCGCGCAAGGCGGCCGGCGACGTGTTGCAGGAGGCGGAGAACAGGCAGGCCACCCTCGACAGGCAGGCCACCGCCGCCATCCAGGCGCTGGCCGAGGCGCGCGAGATGCGGGCGCGGGGCGAGGAGCGGCTGACGGCGGCCGAGGAGCGGCGCAAGGATATCGAGCTGCGCATCCGTGACACGATGAACACCGAGCCGCATCTGGTGCTCAGGCAGGCCGGCCTCGATGTGTCGGAGCCGCTGCCCGATGCTGCTGAGCTCGAACGGCGGATCGAGCGCCTGCGCATCGAGCGCGAACGCCTCGGCGCGGTGAACCTGCGCGCCGAGGCCGAGCAACAGGAACTGTCGGAACGGCTGGAGACGATCGTTTCCGAGCGCGACGACGTCATCGAGGCGATCAAGACGCTGCGGCAGGCGATACAGAGCCTGAACCGCGAGGGCCGGGAGCGGCTTCTGGCCGCCTTCGCGGTGGTCAATGCGCAGTTCCAGCGGCTGTTCACGCATCTTTTCGGCGGCGGCACGGCGGAGCTCCAGCTCATCGAATCCGACGATCCGCTGGAGGCGGGGCTGGAGATCCTGGCTCGTCCGCCCGGCAAGCGGCCGCAGACGATGACGCTGCTTTCGGGCGGCGAGCAGGCGCTGACGGCCATGGCGCTGATCTTCGCCGTCTTCCTGACCAATCCCGCGCCCATCTGCGTGCTGGACGAGGTGGACGCGCCGCTGGACGACCACAATGTCGAGCGCTTCTGCAACTTGATGGACGAGATGGCCGCTTCGACGGAGACGCGCTTCGTCGTCATCACCCACAACCCGATCACCATGGCGCGCATGAACAGGTTGTTCGGCGTCACGATGGCCGAGCAGGGCGTGAGCCAGTTGGTCTCGGTCGACCTCCAGGCCGCCGAGCAGTTGCGCGAGGCAAGCTGAGGACGCGATGAGCGATGATCCGCAGAAAAGCGCCGTGGCGATGGCGAACCGCCTTTCGCTGGCATTGCGCGATCTTCATCGCGCCCTGATCCGCGCCGAAGCCGGCGACGATCCGGCCTACCAGAACCCCTATACCTTCCTCTTCGCCGTGATCGGCGATCCGCGCTTTTCCTGGACCAGCCCGCTGTCGCAACTCATCGTGCAGATCGACGAGGCCGTCGCCCAGGGCGAGATCATAGGCACGGAGCAGGTCTTCCCGCTGCGGGCGGCGGCCGAACGGCTGATCGGCGATGCCAGGGACGGCGATCCCCAATTCAGGCTGCGGCATTTGATGGCGCTCCAGAAGGAGCCGGACGTGGCGCTCGCCACCGGCGCGCTGCGCCGCGCGCTGGCCAGCCTGCCGAAACCTGCGGAAGGGAGCGGCTGACAGATAGATCAGAAGCTGCGGCCGTCCACCGGCACGCGCTTCACCGCCGTCAGGTCCACGTCCTCGAGGCAGCGTATGTTGATCGCGGCAAGCTGCCTGCCGTCGGGCGCGGTGCCGAAGCCGAAAGGCGCGCAGCCGCAATTGTCGCAGAAACAATGCTCGATGACATGCCTGTTGAAGCGATAGGTGGAGATCGCGCCTTCCCCGGCATCCACCGCGACCTTGTCGCGCCCGACCTGCCACAGCAGATATCCCTTGCGGCTGCAATGCGAGCAATTGCACTCCATCACCTGCTCGAAGTCGCCTTCGACGGAGAATGAAACGGCGCCGCAGTGGCAGCTACCCTTGTGCATGGGTCATCTCCCTCCCGAAGGCGCCTATTCGCTCCACACCGCAAGCTCGTTGCCGGCCGGATCGGTGAAATGGAAGCGGCGCCCGCCGGGAAAGGAAAAGATCGGCTTGACGATCGTTCCGCCCGCCTCGCGCACGCTTGCAAGCGTCTGCTCCAGGTTCTTCGCATAGATGACGGGCAGCGGCTTGAGGTCACGCGCCGCCGAACCGTCGAATCCCCCGTCCAGTCCTTCCGAGAAGGCGGCATAGGATGCGCCGTAGTCGGTGAAGGTCCATCCGAAGGCGGAACTGTAGAACGATTTCACGCCGTCGATCGTGCCGCCCGCCGCCTGCATCTCGATATAGTCGAGCTTGCCATCCTGTTTCATCGGCTCCACTCCAGATGTTCTCTTTTTGTTCTTATCGCAGAGAGCCGACACCCCGTCAAGCGGGATGTCGGCGAAGGCTGTGTTGGCAGCAGTGGAGGTCAGCCGATGATCGGGCAGCCGGGCCTGTTCGCGAAGACGATACGGTCGAACCCGCCGCGCGTGCGGCCCGAAACGACGACGCGGCGCGGCGTGGTCTCGACGACGCGCGCATTGCGCAGCCCTTCGTCGCGTGCGATGGCGCGCGCTTCGCTGCTGCTGCAACCGCGCATCGCGCGCGGGCCGCGGTCACGATCACGGTCGCGATATCCGTCGCGGTCCCTGCGGTCGCGGTCCCTGTCCCGGTCGCTTTCGCGGATTCGCGCGCCGTCGGGGCCGATCTGCAGCTCGATTCCCTGCGCGAAGGCCGGCGTCTGGATGGGGATGGATGTAAGTGCGGCTGCGATGGCGACCGCGCCGCCGAGCAAAAGATTTTGCATTTGAAACTCTCCTGATGGGCGCCCTTCGCCCTTGCAGGACAAATAACGGGCAGCGCGGTTCATAGGTTCCTTTGCACGATTGGCGGTCGCGTCCTGCTTGCGTTTTGGATGGCTGCTCTCTATCGCTCCGGGCAGTATTCCATCAGGCATGCGAGGTGCGGACATGGCCAAGTGGGTCTACAGCTTCGGCGACGGCAAGGCCGAGGGATCGGCCAGCGACCGGAATCTTCTCGGCGGCAAGGGAGCCAACCTTGCGGAGATGTGCGGGCTGGGCCTGCCGGTGCCGCCGGGCTTCACGCTCACCACCGAGGTCTGCACGGCCTACTATGCTGCGGGAAGCCGCTTCCCCGACGGCCTGGAGGAACAGGTCGACGCCGCGCTGGAAGAGCTTGGCAGGGTCGCGGGCGGCCGCTTCGGCGATCCGGAGCGGCTGGTTCTGGTGTCGGTGCGTTCCGGCGCCCGCGCCTCCATGCCCGGCATGATGGACACGGTGCTGAACCTCGGGCTCAATGACGAGACGGTGGAGGCTCTGGCGCGCGCGTCGGGCGATCCGCGTTTCGCCTATGACAGCTATCGCCGCTTCATCCAGATGTATGGCGACGTGGTGCTGGGGCTCGACCACGAGGCTTTCGAGGAGATGCTGGAGGACCGCAAGGCGGCCCTCGGCGTCGAGCTCGACACAGAGATTAGCGCGCAGGACTGGCGCGAGATCGTCGGCCTCTACAAGGCCCGCATCGAGGAGGAGCTCGGAAAGCCCTTTCCGCAGGACCCGCGCGAGCAGCTCTGGGGCGCCATCGGCGCCGTCTTCGCGAGCTGGATGAACCAGCGGGCCATCACCTACCGCCGGCTCCACAACATTCCCGAGGAATGGGGCACGGCGGTCAATGTGCAGGCCATGGTGTTCGGCAATCTCGGCGAGACATCCGCCACCGGCGTCGCCTTCACGCGAAACCCGTCCACCGGCGAAAAGGCGCTTTACGGCGAATTCCTCGTCAATGCGCAGGGCGAGGACGTGGTGGCCGGCATCCGCACGCCGCAGAACATCACCGAGCGGGCGCGGCTCGATGCCGGCTCCGACAAGCCCTCGCTCGAAAAGCTGATGCCCGAGGCCTATGCGGCCTTCATCGACATCGCCGGCAAGCTCGAACGGCACTATCGCGACATGCAGGACCTCGAATTCACCATCGAGCGCGGCAAGCTGTGGATGCTGCAGACGCGCTCGGGCAAGCGCACCGCCAAGGCGGCGCTGAGGATCGCCGTCGAGATGGTGGACGAGGGCCTCATCACGAAGGAAGAAGCGGTGCTGCGTGTCGATCCGGCCGCGCTCGACCAGTTGCTTCATCCGATGATCGACCCCGGCGCCGAGCGCGTGGTGATCGGCTCCGGCCTGCCGGCATCGCCAGGCGCCGCCACCGGCGAGATCGTCTTCTCATCCGACGAGGCCGAGGATCTGCGCGTCCAGGGGCGCAAGGTCATCCTCGTGCGGGTGGAGACGAGCCCCGAGGATATCCACGGCATGCATGCCGCGGAAGGCATATTGACGACGCGCGGCGGCATGACCAGCCACGCGGCGGTGGTGGCGCGCGGCATGGGCAAGCCCTGCGTATCCGGCGCCGGCGCGCTGCGTGTCGATTACCGGGCGGGAACGCTGGTCGCCACCGGCGTGACGCTGCGCAAGGGCGACGTCATCACCATCGACGGCGGCACGGGGCAGGTGCTCAAGGGCGCCGTGCCGATGCTCCAGCCGGAACTGTCCGGCGATTTCGCGTCGATCATGGAATGGGCCGACGGCGCGCGCCGCATGAAAGTGCGCGCCAATGCCGAGACCCCCGCGGATGCCCGCACTGCCCGGTCCTTCGGCGCCGAAGGCATCGGGCTGTGCCGCACCGAGCACATGTTCTTCGACGAGGAGCGCATCTCCGTCATGCGCGAGATGATCCTCGCCGACACGGAAAAGGAACGCCGCGCCGCGCTCGACAAGCTTCTGCCCATGCAGCGCGGCGACTTCCTCGAACTGTTCGAGATCATGGCCGGCCTGCCGGTCACGATCCGCCTGCTCGACCCGCCGCTGCACGAATTCCTGCCGCACAGCGAGAGCGAGATGACGGAGGTCGCCGCGGCGCTGCGGATTCCGGTGGAGCGCGTCCGCGACCGCACCGAGGCGCTGCACGAGTTCAACCCCATGCTGGGCCATCGCGGCTGCCGCCTCGCCGTCTCCTATCCGGAGATCGCCGAGATGCAGGCGCGGGCGATCTTCGAGGCCGCTGCGGAAGCGGGCAAGCGCACCGGCGCGCCGGTGGTGGCCGAGATCATGGTGCCGCTGGTCGGCCTGAAGCGGGAGCTCGATTTCGTCAAGGCACGCATCGATGCGGTCGCGCAGGCGGTGAAGGACGAGACCGGCGTGGCGCTGGAATATCTGGTCGGCACGATGATCGAGCTGCCGCGCGCCGCCCTGCGCGCCCGCGAGATCGCCCAGTCGGCGGAGTTCTTCTCCTTCGGCACCAACGACCTGACCCAGACCACCTTCGGCATCTCGCGCGACGATGCATCGAGCTTCCTGGAAATCTATCGGCAGAAGGGAATTATCGAGCAGGATCCCTTCGTGTCGCTCGATCTGGAGGGCGTGGGCGAACTGATCCGCATCGCCAGCGAGCGCGGACGCGAGGTCCGCGAAGGCATCAAGCTCGGCATCTGCGGCGAGCATGGCGGCGACCCGGCCTCCATCGGCTTCTGCGAGGAGGTCGGGCTCGACTATGTCTCCTGCTCGCCCTTCCGCGTGCCGATCGCCCGCCTCGCAGCCGCGCAGGCGGCCTTGCGCTGAGGCATTTGGCAGACGCGCGGACATATCCGTGCGTCTGCCGCCGGCCGCGCATTTGACTTCCACGGCACGATGGCCGACATATCGGTCATGACCTTCGCGTCCTCTGCCATCTTGCTGATCCGCAAAGGCAGCCTTCAAACAGGCTGATCGCCTGGTGCCACTACCTGCGAAGGCAAGAGTGGCGCCAGGATCGCGACCCCATCACCAATCCGACCTTATTGCGCCGCTGCGAATGCGGACCGCTGCGGCGTGCCGCGCGATCCTTCGCGAGCGCAGCGCACGACCGTGGACCGATGCCATGTCATTCAAGTACAGTTTCACCTTCCCGATCAGCGGCCCGAACAAGCTGCCACGTTTCAAGCGCTGGGCGCAGGAGCATGCTCCCGAAATAGAGGTGAGCTTGCCGCCGCAGGTGCCGGTCAGGAGCGAGGCGATGACCATCCGCCTGAAGTCGGCCGAAGACCGGCAAACGGTCCTGAGCAGGCTTCAGGGCATTCAATTGTAGGCTTCGGTGGGGCGGGCACTGCCCGCCCACCGACCTTGCGCCTGGCCTCCGACTCGATCGGTCAGCGCAGGATGTAGACCGTATAGTTCACCGCATAGCCCTGGCGGTTCTCGATCTTGATGACGCCACCTTCGAGCCCGGCGATGTTCACCCGGCCGTCCGTGCCCGTGGTGCCAGTAAGATTGGTCGTGTAGGTGCCGAGCGGGCCGCCAGCCATGGCGATGGGAATGACCTGCGGCGACGGCGCGAGCCGCAGGAAGAGCAGGCCGGTCGGCACGACGGAGGTGTTCGGCAGGATCAGCGCGAGACAGCCGAAGACGGATTCCCCCAAGCTGATCGTCGCGACGGTATCGTCGGCGATCGCTCCGAGCACGTGGCGCACGCCAAGCGCGGAAAGCGCCCCCAGCGCCGTGCTCGCGCCGGTGCCGCCATTGGCGAGCGACAGCGGGCTCGAAAGCCCGGCGGTGAGCGTCAGCTTGCCGTTGGAGGCCGCGACCCGGAAGGCTTCCGTCCAGTCGGACCCGTTGGCGCTCGTCTTGAAGTGGAAGTCGTCGTCGCCGGTGAGCCCGATCTCGGCGCGGCCGGAAAAATTGTCCTGCATCACGATGGACGCGGTTTCACCGCTCGCGGCCTTGTTGATCGTCAGCCTGTGGCCGGCGCCGTCATGGGTGAGGAGGCTGCCGGCGGCGCCGACGGCAAGGCGGTTGGTCGCGTCCGGCGTGGCGTTGATGCCCGCCCGCGGCGCATCGATCGGGCAGGCGATCCATGCCCCGCCGTCGAACATCCGGAAGGCGGCGCTGTCCTTGCGCCAGACGCACCAGCCTTCCCGGGGTGCGAGAAATTCCCAGGCGCCGTCCTGGAAGGCGGCGATATTGCCGGCCTGTCCTGCCCAGGCGCCCGTCGGCGCAGCCGCGACGATGAAGTTCTGCCCGGCGACGGGCGCCTCGGGCGGCGACGAGCGGGCGGTCTCGACCGAAGCCTGTATCAGCGCATCCAGGCGCCGCAGCCCCTCATTATGCGTGATCGCCGGCGATGCCTGGCTGGTGGAGATGATCGGAAGACGAAGGTTGTGGGTGAGCATCGGAAGCCTCGCTGAAAGGCTTCCAGTCTCGCCCGGCCGCGATGAACGGGGATAAAAGTCTCTGCGAATCTAGAGGTTGGGCCGGCGCTGCCAGATCGCCACGCCCGGCGTAAACCACGAGACATGCTCGAGATTGATGAGATTTCCGCCATATCGCTCGGCAAATTTGCGCAGCGCGCCGTTCACGCGCTGATCCTCGTGCGGCTCGGCGATGCGATAGGTGTTGTCCATCACCACCAGCGCGTCGTCGGCAAGATAAGGCAGCACGCTGTCGAACTCGGCCAGCAGGTCGCCCTCCAGATGCGAGGCGTCGAGGAAGGCGAAGCGGATCGACTTCTCGGCGCAATTGCGCGCGAGATAATCCGGCAGGTTCTTGCGGCTGTCGCCGGCGATCAGTTCGATGCGTTCCGCCACGCCGGCCGCCGCGAAGTGGCTGTTCGCCTTCGCCACGTTCTCGGGCTCGAGCTCGAAGGTGACGACCTTGCCGGCGCATCCCGCGTCGATCAGCGCCTGCGCCAGGATGATCGTGCTGGAGCCCCAATTGGTTCCGGTCTCGATGACGATCTCCTCGCGGGCGCGGTCGAGGTGGCTGAGCAGCAGGTAGTAGATCAGCCCCCAGCCGGGATAGCCGATCGTGAGGCCGCTCTTGAGGCGGGCCTCGTCGATATGGCCGACATTGTTTTCCAGCGAGGCCAGGAAGGCGTTGGGCAGGAGGTGACGGTCGTAGCCGTACATGCGGCGGTAGATGGGAGGTTTCATGCCCTGCGATCTAGTCCTGGAACCAGCGATAGTCCAGCGAGACCATTCCCCAGGTGGGACGGCCGGCCGGCTTGACACTCAACGGCGCGATGGAATTGCGCCAGAGAAATTCCGTGCCGTCGACGATGCTCAGCATCGCGCTGTAGGTGCCCGGATTGAACGAGAATGCCGGCACATGCAGCTTGAGCCGCACGAATCCCTCGCTGTCCCGCGCAATGGTGTGGCGTGTGTCGGTCGAGAACCCCGTCGCCATGGCGCCGTCCTCGCGCCAGACCGGAATCCCGACGATGAGGTTGCGCGGATTTATGCGGCACCGGAACGCGATGTGCAGTTCCTGAGGCTCGCCGTGGACGACATGCGGCGTCGGCTGGCCGTGTGCATCCGCCCAGTGGACGCTGACATCTGAAATGGCATCGGGATTGTTGAAGATCGGGCCCGTGACGTTGCTCAGCGAGAGCGGGGCGACGCGGATCGGCTGCTGCTCGATCTTGGTCTCGAAGAACTCGACCGCCTCCGCGGACGGGCCGAGAAAGACGGGAACCCCCTTGTTGAGGACGAGCGTGCGCTCGCAGAACCGGATCACATCCGTCATGCTGTGCGTGACCATGACGAAGGCGGAATGCTGGCGCAGGTCGCGCACGCGCGCCAGGCACTTCTGCCGGAAACGGAAATCGCCGACGGCGAGCACCTCGTCGATGAAGAGAAGATCGGGCGCCACGGCCGCGACGATCGAGAAGGCGAGGCGCATCATCATACCGGACGAATAGGTGGCGACCGGGGCGCCGATCGCGTCGCCCAGTTCGGCGAAGTCCACGATGGCGTCGAAATCGGCCTCCATCTGCTCGCGGCTGCGGCCCAGCGCCGCGCCGCGCAGGAAGATGTTCTCCCTGCCGCTGGCGGCGACCTGGAAGCCGGCCGTCAGATCGATCATGGATGCGGTGCGCCCGACGACGGTGATCGTGCCGTCATCCGGCAGCAATTGCCCTGCCAGCATGCGCAGGAGCGTCGTCTTGCCGGAGCCGTTCAGGCCGATGATGCCGAGCGCTTCGCCGCGTTTCAGCGAGAAGTTGACGTCATTCACCGCATAGAATTCGCCCTCGCGCAGATCGCCGCCCATCGGGTCGAACCGCCGTCCGAAGACGGCGCGGCTCAGCGTGCGCGTCAGCCGGCGCTGGGTGGTCTGCCGGCTGCGCGAATAGATTTTCGAGACGTGTTCGACCTGAAGGATCGTGTCGTCGTCGGCCAGAAACATCACACGATACCCCTGATGCGATACTCCATCAGATAGAAGATGCGCGCGGAAAACAGCGCGATCACGATCGCCACCACGCCCCACACCGCGAGCGCAACGGGATAGGTCAGCGAGCCATGGAAGGTCAGGTCGCGGATCGCATGGATGAACACCGCGAAGGGGTTGATGATCTCGAGCCATTCCAGTTGGCCGATGGCCGACAGCGGGAAGATGACGCCGCTGACGAAGATGCCGTAGCGCATGAGGACGATCACGATGCTCTGGACGTCGGGAACGGCGATGTTGGCGATGGCCAGGACCAGCCCGACCGACAGCGAAAACAGCGCCCCGAGAAACAGGACGCCGAGCGCGAGCGGCAGCGTGAGGGCCGGCACGGCCTGGGTCGCGACGACCAGCACGGCGACCAGCAGGAAGCGCAGCAGCGTTTCGAAGGCCAGCGTCGCGAAGCCGGACGCGACCGCCACGCTCAGGGGCATCGACGTCTTCATCGCATCGGCATTGCGCGACTTGATGACCGATATCGGCTGCTCGACCAGCCCCGAAAAGAGCAGCCACAGCGTCACGTTGAACGAGACGTAGACCCCGCGCGGCAGATTGTCGGCCGGCGGGAAGACGCCGAGCACGGACAGGAAGACATAGACCGACACCGGCAGCAGCGGCAGCACGAAGTTCCAGAAGACGCCGAGCGCGGTACCGCGATAGGACGCCTTGAAGTCGCGCGCGAAGATGAGCTTTACATGCGCGCGGTGAAGCCACACCTCGGCCAGGAGGTGACGCAGTGCCGCGATCGCTCCATCCGAGAAGCGATTGTCGGCACGGTAGACCCGGATGGTGCGCGCCTGTCTTTCGTCGGTCACGGCTCTGCCTTCAAATCCTGATCAGCCGGCTTCGGCCGGCTGCGTCGCCTTCACGCGATACACCGCCGTCCGATAGTCGGCGCCGATCTTTTCCAGATGCGGAAGCCCCTCGATCTCGGTGTCGACATATCGCTTGATCTCGGGCCAGTCCTCGACGTCGTAGTCGTCGAAGAGAATGAAGCCTCCCTCGTGCACCAGCGGGCCATATCTGTCGAAGTCGTATTTCACGCCCTCATAGCTGTGGTCGCCGTCGATGATGAGCGCGTCGTAGCTGCGCTTGGAAGCGGCCTCGAACGCCGTGTCGTCGGTGCTGAGGTGGCGGATGACCGTATAATCCTCCTCGGGCACCGGCGCGAAACGGAAATTCTGCCGCAGCGTCTTCTCGCTCACCTCGGCGCCGGTCAGCAGGTCCATATGCCCGGCCGCATAATAACCGTCGAGCGGATCCAGCACCGTCAGGTGCACAGATTCGTGCTCGTTGAGCGCGGCTTCGTAGACTGCCGCCGCGCCGACACCGAAAAGGGTGCCGATCTCGAGGATCGAGACCTCCTGCCGCGGCACCGCGGCGCAGACGAGGCTGCGCAGGACGATCGTCTCGATGGTCGTCGCGAGGCGGCCCTTCATCATGTTTTCCATGAAGCAGGCGCGGTGGGCGAGATAGCCGAGCCGGGCGCGCGAAACCTTCATGCCGAGAGCGGGACCCCATTTGCCGGTCAGGTTGGCCACCTGCTCCTCGCTCAGCCGCCTGTTGAACCGCTGGTAGAGGCCGAGATTCAGGACGGAAGCCGGCTTGAGCACGTTGTCGATGCGCGAAAGCTCGTCGCCGAGATGCCTGGTCTGGCTTTGCGCCTGCGCGGCCTGCGTGTCGATCTTCGCCTCGATCGTGGAGACCTGCCTTGCGATCTCGCCGGTGACGGCGTCCTTCAAGGCCGGCAGTTCGGCGCTGCGCAGGGCCGACAGTTCGGCCGTGATCCGTTCGGCGACTTCGCCGGTGACGGTTTCCTTGAGCGCCGGCAGCTCACTGTCACGCAGGGTCGACAATTCGGCCGTGACCTGCCTGGCGATCTCGCCGGTGACGCCATCCCTCAGGGCCGGCAGTTCGCTGTCGCGCAACGCCGACAATTCGGTCTCGATGCGCTGTGCGATCTCCGAAAGCGAGCTGTTGGCGGCCGCAACCGCACCGGACAACGGCTCCAACTGGCTGCTCAGCGATGTTTCGAACTCCCGCCTGACGGCATCATCGCCGTGCAGGACCGAGTCGCGAACCGTCGAAAGCTCTGCCTCGCTCGACTCCAGGCGGCGGGAAAGATCGGAGAGCTCCTGCGCGGTGCTGTCGATGCTTTCGACGATCGTCTGCATGCGTTGCGCATTGGCTTCCGCTTCGCCCGCCAGTCTGGCGTCCACGCCGGCAAGCGCGGCATTGAGCTTCTTCTGCAGCGCCGGCGCCGTTGTCGCGAGCTTGCCCTTGAGCGCGCGCACCTCCTTTTCCAGTTGCGAGGCGATGTGCTGAAGCTCGGTCGTCAGGCCGGTCCGGCTGGCGACTTCGAGCGAAAGCCTGTCGTCGAGGCGAAGCAGAATCTCGGACGTGTTCTGCTGCTGGACCGCCGCATCGGCCGCGGCGCGCGTGGAGAGAGCGGTGATGCTCCCCTGAAATTCGTCGCGCGTCGCGGCGATCTCGGTGCGCAACGCGGTCGAGACGCCCGCCAGCCTCGATGCCGTGTCCGATGCCAGCCTGCTTTCAAGCCGCGCGACGGTTTCACGCGCGGCCTGCAATTCGCGGTTCTGGTTTTCCAGCAGAGACCGGCTCCGGCTTTCCAGCAGGGACCTGATCTCGCTGAGATTGGCGCGTGTCCGGCTCCCGACGAAGCCGACCAGCGCCACCGTGAAGAGGGCGAGGGCTCCGGCGACGAGCGCCGCCAGCGCCGAGAATCGGACGACCGGCTGCGGAAAATACCAGATCGCCCAAATCAGCGCGGCAAGGACGAGAACAGCGAGAAGCGTCAGCGCCTTGTGGCGCGCGACAAGGCGCTGCCCCCAGCCGGCGAACTGGAGTGATCGGTAAAGAATGGGATTGGTGCGACGGGCGTAGTTCAGCGCGCGTTCGCGGAGGCCGGGGCGGGACAAGGCTTTCGTATCTTTCGGGGTTGGCTGTGCAGCGGTCGCTGCATTGCTGTCTATTGCGGCCGGCTTGCCCGCGGCCTGCCAGAGGGTCTGGCTCAGACGCGTGCGCGCTGTGGCAAGGTTGAATTTATCGAACGCCAGACGCTGCCCATTCTCGGCGATGGCGGCGTATCGCGCGGTATCGTCCATCAGCGCGGCAAGCGTCGCCGCGATCTTTTTGACATAGCCGTCATCGAGCACAAGCTCGTATTTGAGGTCCTGGAGATATTTGATCGTCGCCGTCGCCCTTGGGCCGACCGCGAGCAGGGGCGCGCCGCATGCGAGGCATTCCGGCAGCTTGTTGGCCAGCGAGGCGTGGGTGTAGCGCAGGCTCTCCTCGTCGAAATTATAGGCGATGAGGACGGCGTCGGCGCCGGAAAGCCAGTCGCGATAGGCTTGCGAGGACTTGTCGTCCGTCGAGAAGCGGGTGTGCTTCAGCCGCGCATAGCGATCGCCTTCCGCCTTGTGCCACCATGGCCGCGTATGGATCTCGAAGACGATCGGGCGTCCCGCGTCGGCCAGATCCTCGATCGCCTGCGCCACGTTGTAGACGCTGGAGGCCGTCATGTCCCTGGCGAGACCGCCGGCATAGCGCACGGTGAAGGGCTTGCCCGGCTTTTTCTTCGGCTGCGGCCATTGCTCGGGGATCACGCCGTTGGCGACGGCGACGAAATCCGTGCCGTAACGTTTCGCGAACTGGGCCGACATCGCCTCGCTGATCGAGAGGCGGGCCGCTGAACGGTCCAGCAATTTGCGCCAGTCACTGTCATATTGCTTGTATCGCGCGGGCTCCGACAGCCGCATGCGATCGAGCCAGTCGTCCATGATCCATACCGCGAGCGGCAAATCGCTGCGCCGCGCGATATAGTTCATGGCAAGCTGATGGAACCGGTCCGAATCGGCGACCGGGCGATACAGGATCAGTTGCGGCTGGAAGGCATCGACGATGCGTTCGATCTCGGCCGTCTCCTCCTGCTTCAGATGCCGGGTTCCCGACTTGTCGTCGATCCGGAGCTGATGCCTGTCGAGGCTGACGAAGATGCAGTCGTTGGCCGAGGGGGACCCGAAGAGATTGTGCTTGATCTCGCCGGTCGCGGTCCCGTTGCCGGTCGTGGTCCAGTCGAACACGACCGTCCGCGGGAACTGTATGGCAGCTTGCGTCGTCATGGACTGAAATCCTGCTGGTGCGGATGCCCTTGCTTGCGCGTCCCGGGCGCGATTCCGGCAAGGCCACGCAATTTGGTTGCCCGCGGAACGGCGCAGAAACAATGGAGTCGGCCGTTTGCGCCCATTCGATGAAAAGCGGAAAAACCCGGCAGCTTCCTCTCTGTCACGACGTGAGGGCTAGCATGTTGCAGTGCGAAAATCAAAGTCAGGCTGACCCGCCCTGCGCTTCACGTGCAAGGCGCGCAAGATAGGCGCTATAGGGGCTGTTGGGAAACTGGCATGCGAGCTCTTCCAGTTGCCGCGCGTCGATCCAGCCATTGTTGAAGGCGATCTCTTCCAGATGCCCGACGGAATAGTCCTGCCGGTCCGACAGGGTCCGCACGAATTCGCCGGCCGACAGAAGCGCCTCGAACGTGCCGGTGTCGAGCCAGGCAAAGCCGCGGCCGAGCTGCTCGACATGCAGTTCGCCCGCCTCCAGATAGATCTGGTTGAGCGAGGTGATCTCGAGCTCGCCGCGTGCCGACGGCTTGATGGCATGGGCGAAGCTGCTGGCGCGGCCGTCATAGAAATAGAGCCCCGTCACGGCCATGTGGGATTTTGGACGGACCGGCTTCTCCTCGATGCTGGCGGGACGCCTGTCAGGCCCGAAGCCGATGACGCCGTATCGCTCCGGATCCTTGACCCGGTAGCCGAACACCGTCGCTCCCCTGGGACGCGACATGGCCCGTTGCAGATAGTCGCGCAGGCCCGCGCCGTAAAAGATGTTGTCGCCGAGAATGAGGGTGCTGGGGCCGCCGGCAAGGAATTCCTCGCCGAGGATGAAGGCCTGCGCGAGCCCGTCCGGGCTGGGCTGCACGACATATTCGAGGCGGATGCCGAGGCGCGACCCGTCGCCGAGCAGCCGCTTGAAGGCCGGCTGGTCCTCGGGCGTCGTGATGATGAGGATGTCGCGGACACCCGCCAGCATGAGCACCGACAACGGGTAGTAGATCATCGGCTTGTCGTAGACCGGCAGCAACTGCTTCGACGTCGCCCGTGTCAGGGGATAGAGGCGCGTGCCCGATCCGCCCGCAAGGACGATTCCCTTGCGCATCTGCCCATTCATGCAAGTCCGCTCCAGTCCAGCCGGTTCATTGCGCCCTCCAGCGCGTCTTCCCACGGGCGGATGGCGATACCGAACGTGTCGCGCAAGAGCTGCGTGGACATTTCTGAATTTTTGGGGCGCGCTGCCGGCGTCGGATATCCGGCCGTGTCGGTCGCCTCGACCGCTGCCCAGGCGATGTCGGGACGCAGCGCCGCCGCATGTGCGAGGATACGCCGCGCGAAGCCGCACCAGCTCGTGCGACCCTGTCCGCAATAGTGATAGGTGCCCGCCAGTGCGGGAGCCTGCGCGAGGGATCGGGCGATTTGCAGCAGCGCCGTCGCGAGTTCGCCCGTCTCCGTCGGAGAGCCGAACTGGTCGTCGACCACGCGCAATACCGGCCGGCTGGAGCCGAGCCGCAGCATGGTGCGCAAAAAATTCTGCCCCACCGGCCCATAGACCCACGAGGTGCGGATGGTGGCGCAGGTTCCGCCGGCGGCTGCGACCGCCTGCTCGCCGGCAAGCTTACTTGCGCCATAGCTGTTGATCGGCGCCACGGGGTCGCTTTCCACATACGGCCCGGCCTTGGTGCCGTCGAACACATAGTCCGTCGATATATGCAGGAACGGAATTCCGGAATCCCGGCAGGCGCCGGCGAGAATCCCCGGCGCCTGCCCGTTGACGGTGAAGGCCAGATCGCGCTCCTCCTCCGCGCGATCGACCGCCGTATAGGCGGCGGAGTTGATGACGGCGATCGGCTGGTGGGTGTCGCACAGGTCGATCAACCCGGCCGCGAGCCTCTCCGGCTGCGCAAGGTCGAGGACATCGCGGCCGGCGCATATGGCATCGAGCCCGCCGAGGGGCGCGGCCGCCGCCAGCGCCCGGGCAACCTGCCCGTTGCGGCCGACCACGAGAACCGTGCCGGCGATGCTCGACCGCTCAGGCCGCATGCCGCCTCTTCCAGGCGCCGGACCACCATGCGCCGTTGGCGAGATACCAGCGGACGGTGTCGCGCAGCCCGTCTTCCAGCGTGTGCCGCGGACGCCAGCCGAGCTCGGTCCCGATCTTCGTGGCATCGATCGCGTAGCGGAAATCGTGCCCCGGACGATCGGTCACGAAGCGCTTCAGCCGTGCATGCGGGCGCTGTTCGCTGGCGGGCAGTTCCTGGTCGAGAATGGTGCAGATCATGTCGACGAGATCGACATTGGCCACCTCGGCATCGCCGCCGATATTGTAGGTTTCCCCGACGCGCCCCTTTTCGAGCACGGTGAGCAGCGCCTCCGCATGATCGTCCACATAGAGCCAGTCGCGCACGTTCCTGCCATCGCCGTAGATCGGGATGGCCTGCCCGTGCAGCGCGCTGAGGATCACGACCGGGATCAGCTTCTCGGGAAACTGGAACGGACCGTAATTGTTGGAGCAGTTTGTGATGAGCGCCGGCAGGCCATAGGTGCGTTGCCACGCACGCACGAGCTGGTCCGAGGCGGCCTTGCTGGCCGAATAGGGCGAGTTGGGGCGATAGGGGCTTTCCTCGGTGAAGGTGCCGCTGTCGCCCAGCGCGCCGTAGACCTCGTCTGTCGAGACGTGATGGAAACGGAACCGCTCGCGCCGTGTCCGCTCCAGGCCGCTCCAGTAGCTGCGGCTCGTCTCCAGCAGGTTGAACGTGCCGACGATATTGGTCTGGATGAAATCGCCCGGCCCGCCGATCGACCGGTCCACATGGGATTCGGCGGCAAGATGCAGGACGGCGTCGGGCTTTTCGCTGGTGAAGACCTCTTCCAGCGCGGCACGATCGCAAATGTCCACCTGCCTGAAGATATGGCGACCCGACTTCTCCACCGACCGGAGATTGTCCAGATTGGCGGCGTAGGTAAGGCAATCGATATTGACCACGGTATGCCCGGCCGCGACCGCGCTGCGGACGACCGCCGAGCCGATGAATCCCGCTCCGCCCGTTACCAATAGCCTCATAATGAGAAAACCTGCCTGATCGTGCCGCTGGCGGCGTCTTCTCTAGAGCATTTTGCAGCCAAGTGGAATCACTTGGCGTTGCACAAATGCAGCTCGATCAAATGGCTGGAGCGACAGCCCGGATTCCGGGCACCTGCCGCTCTAGCCGCTCAGTACCGGAAAGGCGAGACGACATCGCGCAGAAGCGGCGCGCCGGCATCCTTGGCGGAGACCACAGGTTCGTCCGTCACCTGCGGCCAGTCGATACCGATATCGGGATCGGACCAGCGCACGCCGCCGTCGCTCGGTCCGTCGTAATAGGCGGTCACCTTGTACATGACGTGGACGTCCGGCTCGAGCGTGAGGAAGCCGTGCAGGAAACCGGGCGGCACCCAGATCTGTATCCCGTTGTCGGCGGAAAGCTCCGCGCCCGCCCAGCGCCCGTAGGTCGGCGAGCCGCGGCGGAAATCCACCGCCACGTCGAAGATCCGCCCCGCCAGCACCTGCACCAGCTTGCCTTGCGCATGGGGGGGCGACTGGTAGTGCAGTCCGCGAAGGGTACCTTTTGCAGCCGAAAACGAGTGATTGTCCTGCACGAAGTCGAACGCGCTCTCGTCCATTCCCGCGGCCTCCGCCAGCCGGCGCCGGCTGAAGGTCTCGACGAAAAACCCTCGCGCGTCGCCGATGCGGCGTGGCGTGACGAGGAAGACGTCGGGAAGGGCGAGGCGCTGGAGGTGCATGTCTTGCCGGAGGTTGAGGGCTGTTGCAGACGGTAGCCTGGGCCTCCCTATAGCGCAGTAACGCAGCGTTACACATTATTTTGCGGCGGGAAAATTTCCGTTGTGCTAGCGCTGCTGCAGTGCAACACGGTCAGTCATTACGCGATGTCTCAACCCACCACGCATCTGAAGATTTCACTGGTTACGCCAAATTTCAACGGTGAGAAGCACCTGAGCAAGGCGATCGGCTCCGTCCTTTCTCAGGAATATCCAAACCTCGAATATATCATCGCCGACGGCGGAAGCACGGATCAGAGCATCCGGATCGCGAAGAAGTTCGGCTCGGGCATCAAGCGGATCATATCGGCGAAGGACCGCGGACATGCCAATGCGATCAACAAGGGGTTTCGCCAGTCCACCGGCGAGATCATGGGCTGGCTCAATTCGGACGATATTCTGTTTCCCGGTTCGCTGGAGCTCGTGAACGAGATCTTCAGCCGCAATCCCGATGTCGAGTGGTTGACGGGCCGTGCGATCTTCCTTGCCGAATCCGGAATACCGCTGACGATGCGGGAGGCGCGGCCCTGGTCGTGGCTGCGCTTCCTCGGCCGTGATTTCCGTCACATCCCGCAGGAGTCGACTTTCTGGCGGCGCAGCCTTTGGGAGAAGGCAGGCGGCCTCAACGAACAGTTCGGCATCGCATCCGACTTCGATCTCTGGACACGGTTCTTCAGGCACGCGCATTTGTTTTCGATCGATGCCCCGATCGGCGGGTTCAGGTTCCGCGAGGAAAGCCCGTCGCGCGGAGCAGGAGATGACGATTCGAGCAGCGTCTATGACCAGCTTTGCGGGGCCGCGCTGACAAATCTGCTGCGTGATATTCCGGCGGCCGCGTTGGCGAGGCAGCTGGAGGACCTGCCCGCCGATCTTCCCCTGCAGAACAGCTTCAATCTCGCCGAGGTCGCTCCATCGCTGGCCGCAATCGATCCGCCGATGTTCCGCAGTGTCTGGAGCGAGCGAAGCTACCGGAAATCCGGTTCTACCGCGCCCACTCCGGAAACCTATCGCCCGACCAAGCCACAGCTGGCGAACCTTGCCTTCCCCGGAACGGAGAGGGCGACATGGCGCACTGGTCCGTCCTTCCGTGATAATCGCCTCATCGGCGTTGATATCGAATTCTCGTCCGATGAAATCAAATCCCATGGCGCGACTGTCGACCAGCATACCCCTCCGATGCCGTTCGTCCTGGGAAACCTGGCGCTATATGACCGTGGCGCCGGCATCTTCGAACTGCAGCTCAAATTTGAGCCAAAGCCCCTATTCTACAAGTTCCAGGCCGATCTGAATCGACCCATTCAACTCAAGGTCGCGTTCGGCCGATCTGACTTCCTTGTTTCGGTCAATGGAGAGATACTGGCGCGGGGACCCCTTCCGGGACAGCCTTCAGCGCTTGAAGAATGGCCACGGTTCGGTGCAGGGTTCCTTGATCGCGCATGGCGTGGCGCCTTCCTCCGCGTGGAAGCGTACACCACGCCCGTATCTGCCAATGGCGGCATCGCCTATTGGGCGCTGGCACACAGTCCGGCGGGGAAGGTGCTGGTGCACGAGAAGGTGGACGGTGCCGACAAAGCGCAGCCGCCGGAACTGTCGCTGCCAGCCCGCCAGAAGAAACGCGATGGCGACATTTCAAAGTTCCGCGATCTCCATCGCGGTCAGCGTTGCTTCGTGATGGGAAACGGGCCTTCACTCAACAAGATGGATCTCGACAAGCTTTCGAACGAGATCGTGTTCGGATGCAATGCCGTGTTCCTGCTTTTCGAGCGCATCGCCTGGCGTCCGAAATATTTTGCGTGCGTAGACACCCGGGTACTGCGCGATCGCGCGGCTGACATCAAAGCGATGCTGGATGAAAACCCCGGGATGATCGCTTTCTTCCCGGAGCAACTCACGCTTCATGACGGGTCGAACACCGTTTTTGAAACGCGCGACATCATTTCGACCGCGAAAAATCGCTACTACCTGCGCGAGATACAGAACAGCCTGAGCGCCCCGCCGCAGACGATGTTCTCGCTCGACGCGAACCATCACATCGTGCAGCCCTACAGCGTTTCGATCACCATGCTGCAACTGGCCCATTACATGGGCTTCTCGCCGATCTATCTCATCGGTTGCGACACGAGCTATTCGGTCGGCAATTCAGTCAGGCAGGATGGCCGGAAGCTGAACGGCGTGGGCCTTCTTCTCACATCGACCGAGGACGATGATTCGAACCACTTCGATCCGCGCTATTTCGGCGCTGGCCGCGAATGGCATAATCCGCAGGTGGGCGGCATGATCATGCATCATGGCTGGGCCCGCAAGTCACTCGAGCGAGCCGGCACCGAGGTGTACAATGCCACTGTCGGGGGACAACTGGAAGTCTACCGTCGCGTCGACTATGACAGCCTCTTCTAGATCGGCATTTTCCCGGAGAGTTTGATGGTAAGACCGACGAAAGTGAATGCGCTGCGCCGCCTTTCCGACGCGGGTATGACGTTCTCCGCGATCGCCGATGTCGGCGTGATGGAGCAGACCAAGGAATTGCGTGAGGTCTTCCCGCAGCTGAAGCATTTCTTGTTCGAGCCCGTCGTGGAGTTCCATTCTGCCATCAACGCGAACTATGCGAATGTGCCGCACGAACTCGTACCGGTTGCGGTCAGCGACACTGACGGCACGGCTCATCTCCTCACGCGGGCGCTGAGCGGTGGAAGGATTACCCACAGCGGCTTCGCGCCCGTCGATCTTATGGAGACCAAAGACACGCGCGAGATCCGCACGTTGAAGCTGGATACCTTCTTCGGCGAGCGGCCGGACCTGGATAACCTCCTCCTCAAGATCGATGTCGATGGAGCTGAATTGCGCGTGCTCGAAGGAGCGCGCGAGACCCTGAAGCGGGTCAATTGCGTCGTGCTGGAAGCCTCCCGCTCTTCATACTTCGACCGCTACAAGTTCCTTCACGAAAACGGCTTCATGCTCTTCGACATGGTCGATTTCTGCTACTATGGTGGCGCGTTCCACCAGTGCGATCTCGTCTTCATCAAGAGCGAGTTTTACAATTCCCCGCAGTTCAACCTGTGGCTCAAGCCTCCGTTCGATCCTAAGCAGTGGGTATCGATTGACGAGAGCATATTCGAGAGCCCGGTTGCGGTTGCGCCGGCGCCGCGTAAGTCGCTGCTCGGCGCTGTCGTCATGCCGAGCAACGCCAGCGAAGTTCCGCAGCTTCTTGCAAACTTCGCTCTGTGGGGAACGCCCGGTTTCGCGCCATGCGCCACCGAACCTCAGTCGAAGGCGCGACTGGTCGTTTCATTCAACAACGATACCGCACAGACAGCCGAGCCGGAACTGCAGGCCGCCTTCGACAAGGCAGATCTTGGACGGTATTTCTCGGGGCTGAGCTTCGTTTATTGCGGCCTCTACGGCGACAAGGACCGTTATGAGCGCGATTATACCAAGGCCGTGGGCCAGGACGGCTTCAAGGCAGGTCCGAACAATCAGTTCTTCGAGACACTGCGACTCGCGCGCGGCATGGGTCCGTACATCTTCCTAATGGAAGCCGACTGCGTGCCCATTCGTCCCGACTGGCTCTCACGTCTTGCATATATCGTCAGCGAAGGTGATTCATTCTGGATCATGGGCAGTGCATATCGGGGTGCAGGTACGCTTGATGACCAGTTCCGCCGGCATATCAACGGCAATGCCATCTACAATGTCCAGGACCCCGAATTTATTGCATTCATCCAGGACTGGTGGCGTCCGAAACTGGCTTCCATCATCGCAGATGTGGACAAGCGCATAGCATATGACTGTGCCCTCGAACTGACATTCGCCAAACCATGGCGTGAGGATCGTGAGGCTTGGGAGAAATGGAAGCAGGTCGCACACAAATTCCGCTTGACGACTTACGTCCAGAATATTTCGGGAAATGTCGACATCCAGCAGCCCCCGGCTGATCTCGTTGCTTCCCTGCTCAAGGACACTGAGACATACGTCGTACACAATCGCAGGGTAGCGGAGGCGGCTGCCGTGAAATTGAAGGCGGGGGAGAAATTCCATCCGAATGCGTTGGTGCTAAACTGACGAACGTCTGCTTGGGGTATACAAAGCCAGTTCCGTGCTGAACGATAAAGCCATACGAAAGGACATGACAACGACATGAGCAATGCGAACGGCAAGGTTGCACTGATCACCGGCGTCACGGGGCAGGACGGTGCCTATCTGGCGCGGTTGCTGCTGGAGAAGGGCTATATCGTCCATGGCGTGAAGCGTCGTTCGTCGTCCTTCAACAGCGAGCGCATCGATGGGATCTATGTCGATCCGCATGAACATACGCGCTTCTTCCTGCATTACGGCGACCTGACCGATGCGACCAACCTGATCCGGCTGGTCCAGGAGACCAGGCCGACCGAGATCTACAATCTCGCGGCGCAGAGCCATGTCCAGGTCAGCTTCGAGACGCCGGAATATACCGGCAATTCCGATGCCCTGGGCACCCTGCGCCTGCTCGAGGCGATCCGCATCCTCGGAATGGAAAAGACCGTGCGCTTCTATCAGGCGTCCACCTCCGAGCTCTACGGCAAGGTGCAGGAAGTGCCGCAGCGCGAGACCACGCCGTTCTATCCGCGCAGCCCCTACGCCGCCGCCAAGCTCTACGCCTACTGGATCACGGTGAACTACCGCGAGGCCTACGGCATGTTCGCCTCCAACGGCATCCTCTTCAACCACGAGGGGCCGACGCGCGGCGAGACCTTCGTGACGCGCAAGATCACGCGCGCCGTCGCGGGCATCCAGGCTGGGCTGCAGGACACGCTCTATCTCGGCAACCTCGACGCCAAGCGCGACTGGGGCCATGCGCGCGACTATGTCGAGGGCATGTGGCGCATCCTGCAGCACGACGAGCCCGACGATTTCGTGCTCGCGACGGGCGAGACGCATCCGGTGCGTGAATTCGTCGAGCTCGCATTCGCCGAGGTCGGCCGCACGATCGCCTGGGAGGGCGAGGGGGTCGACGAGGTCGGCCGCGACGCCAGCTCAGGCGCCGTGCTCGTGCGTATCGATCCGCGCTATTTCCGCCCCACCGAGGTGGACCTGCTCATCGGCGACCCTGCCAAGGCCAAGGCCAAGCTCGGCTGGTCGCACACCACCAGCTTCCCCGATCTCGTCTCCGAGATGGTGCGCTCCGATGTGGCCCTGATCGAGCGGGAGAAGTGGCGCAAGGATCGTTCGGCCTGAGGGGAGATCTTCCAATGGACAGCCGCTTTGCGATCAAGGGAAAACGCATCTTCGTCGCCGGCCATCGGGGCATGGTCGGCGCGGCCATCGTCAGGCGGCTGGCCGGGGAGGACTGCGAGGTGCTCACCGTCGCGCGCAGCGAGATCGACCTGCGCGACCAGGCGGCTGTGCGGGGCTGGCTGGCCGACAGGAAGCCGGATGCGGTGATCCTGGCGGCGGCCAAGGTCGGCGGCATTCTGGCCAACGACACCTATCCGGCGGATTTCCTCTACGACAACCTCGCCATCGAGGCGAATGTGATCGAAGGATCGTTCCGCATCGGCGTCGAGAAGCTGCTGTTCCTCGGCTCCTCCTGTATCTATCCGAAATTCGCCAAGCAGCCGATCACCGAGGACGAGCTCCTGACCGGGCCGCTGGAGCCCACCAACGAATGGTATGCCATCGCCAAGATCGCCGGGCTGAAGCTGTGCCAGGCCTATCGCCGCCAGCACGGCGTCGATTACATCTCCGCCATGCCGACCAATCTCTACGGGCCCGGCGACAATTTCGACCTCGCCGCCAGCCATGTGATTCCGGCGCTGATGCGCAAGGCGCATGAGGCGAAGCTTGCCGGCGCCTCGCACCTGACGATCTGGGGCTCGGGCAGCCCGATGCGGGAATTCCTGCATGTGGACGATGCCGCCGACGCGATGGTCTGGCTGCTGGCCAACTATTCCGGTGACAGCCACGTCAATGTCGGTTCGGGCACCGACATCACCATTCTCGATCTGGCGAAGCTCGTGGCCGATGTAGTCGGCTTCCGCGGCGAGATCCGCAACGACCCGACCAAGCCCGACGGTACGCCGCGCAAGCTGATGGACGTGTCGCGCCTGTCGGCGACCGGCTGGAAGCCGAAATACGATCTGCGCGCCGGGCTGGAGCAGACCTATGCATGGTTCCTCGACACGCTCGAACATGGCGAGGTTCGTCTCAGCGTCGCATGAGACGGTTAGGGTTGCCGGCGGGAGGGGAGCTTGGCCATCGCCACGCCTCAACCGGGCATGATAAGTATTTCAGCGAAAGCGCAGCGATCCTGCGTGGAAATTGCGTGAAACGAGGGTGAGAGCATCTCCGTCGCCCAGGAGACGGGAATGCTCCGGAGTGAAAGTAGTTATGACCGGCATTCTTCCCGTTATCATGGCCGGCGGGTCCGGCACGCGTCTTTGGCCGCTGTCGCGCCAGCTCTATCCGAAGCAGTTCCACGCCCTCGTGGGCGAGCGCACCATGCTTCAGGAGACGCTGCTGCGGCTGGACGGCCTCGAATGCGCCGCCCCGCTTCTCATCTGCAATGAGGAGCACCGGTTTCTCGCCGCCGAGCAGATGCGGCTGATCGGCAGGGACGACGCCCTGATCATCCTGGAGCCGGAAGGGCGCAATACGGCGCCGGCGATCACGCTGGCGGCGATTGCCGCGACGCGCGGCGGCGACGATCCTGTCCTGCTGGTGCTGGCGGCCGACCACCTGATCGGCCAGCCCGAAGCTTTCCGTCAGGCGGTCCGCGCGGCCCTGCCGCTGGCCGAGGCCGGCCGCCTCGTCACCTTCGGCATCGTGCCCGACCGGCCGGAGACCGGCTACGGCTATATCCGCCGCGGCGAGCCGATCGATGGGGCCGGCTTCGATGTCAGCCGCTTCGAGGAGAAGCCGAGCGTTGCCAAGGCCGAGGAGTTCATCCGCTCCGGCGAATATCTCTGGAACAGCGGCATGTTCATGTTCCGCGCCTCCAGCCTGCTTGCCGAGATGAAGAAGCACGCGCCAAAGGTCGTCGCGGCCTGCGAGTCGGCGATGGCGGAGACCCGCGCCGACATGCAGTTCCAGCGCGTGGACGCCGTCGCCTTCGCGGCGTCGCCGTCGATCTCGGTCGACTATGCTGTGATGGAGAAGACGGACAAGACGGCGGTCGTGCCGCTGGATGCCCGCTGGAGCGATATCGGCTCCTGGTCCGCGCTGCTCGACGCGCAGGCGCAGGACGGCGACTGCAACTCGCTCACCGGCGACGTGATCGCCGCGGATACGCGCAACACGCTGGTCCGCGCGGGCTCGCGCCTCGTCGCCGTGCTGGGGGTCGAGGACCTCGTCGTCATCGAGACGAAGGACGCGGTGCTCGTCGCCCACAAGGGCAAGGTCCAGAACGTCAAGGAGATCGTCGACCGGCTGAAGCAGGACGGCCGCAGCGAGCATGTCTATCATCGCGAGGTCTACCGGCCCTGGGGGCATTACGACTCGATCGATTTCGGCGCGCGCGACCAGGTCAAGCGCATCACGGTCAAGCCCGGCGCCAAGCTGTCGGTGCAGATGCATCACCACCGCGCCGAGCACTGGGTCGTCGTGCGCGGCACGGCCAAGGTCCACAAGGGCAGCGAGACGCTGATCCTGACCGAGAACCAGTCGACCTATATTCCGCTGGGCGAGGTCCACGCGCTGGAGAACCCCGGCAAGATCCCGCTGGAGATCATCGAGGTCCAGTCCGGCTCCTATCTCGGCGAGGACGACATCGTCCGCTTCGAGGACCTTTACGGCCGGTCGTGAGACCGGCTGCCATCGGTGGATGGCGAGGGGGAGGCGTCCTGCCTCCGCCGGATCGCGCTTCGTTGACCCTCACGGCATGGATCCTCGGGTCAAGCCCGAGGATCCATGCCGTGAGGGCGACGAATCCCGCCCGCCCCGGAACGCGAACGTCAGAACGTCTGGTTGTAGGCGCCGACTTCCTTGTTGCGGCGCAGCACGGCGTCTATCGCATCGAACATCTGGCGGCGGCGCTCCGGCGAGACCGGGCTTTCGACCACGACCACCAGTTCCGGCTTGTTGGAGGAGGCGCGCACCAGTCCCCACGTGCCGTCCTCGGTGACGGCGCGCACGCCGTTCACGGTGACGAGAGAGCCGATCTTCTGGCCGCCGAGTGCCTCGCCCTTGTCCTTCATGCCTTCGAGCGCCGCGCGCACACGGTCCACGACCTCATATTTGATCTCGTCGGCGCAATGCGGCGACATGGTCGGCGTGCCGTAGGTCACCGGCAGGTCGCGGTAGAGGTCGGCCATGGAGCGGCCGGGCGCCCGGTCGAGCATGCGGCAGACGGCGATCGCGGTGACGAGCCCGTCGTCATAGCCGCGGCCGATGGGCGGATTGAAGAAGAAGTGGCCGGATTTCTCGAAGCCGGCGATGGCCGCGAGTTCCTTCACGCGCCGCTTGATGTGCGAATGGCCGGTCTTCCAGTAGTCGGTGCGCGCGCCCTGCGCCTTGAGCACGGCATCCGTGTCGAACAGCGCGGTGGACTTCACGTCGACCACGAATTGCGAGCCCGGATATTGAGCCGAGATGTCGCGGGCGAGCATGACGCCCACCTTGTCGGCGAAGATCTCCTTGCCCTCATTGTCGACCACGCCGCAGCGGTCGCCGTCGCCGTCGAAGCCGAGCCCGACATCGGCGCCGGTTTCCAGAACCTTGTCGCGGATGGCATGGAGCATCTCCATGTCCTCGGGATTGGGATTGTAGCGCGGGAAGGTATGGTCGAGGGTGCAGTCGAGCGGGATCACCTCGCAGCCCAGCCGCTCCAGCACCTGCGGGGCGAAGGCGCCCGCGGTGCCGTTGCCGCAGGCGGCGACGACCTTGAGGCGCCGCGACAGCTTCGGGCCCTGCGTCAGTTCCGCGATATAGCGCTCGGCGAAGCCCGCGACGAATTCGTACGAGCCGCCGCCGACGAGGTCGAAATCGGCGTCGAGAACGAGCTTCTTCAGCGCGCTCATCTCGTCCGGGCCGAAGGTGAGGGGGCGCTCCGCGCCCATCTTGACGCCCGTCCAGCCATTCTCGTTGTGCGACGCGGTCACCATCGCGACGGACGGGACGTCGAGCGCGAACTGGGCGAAATAGGCCATGGGCGAGAGCGCCAGGCCGATATCCTTCACCCGCGCCCCGGCCGCCATCAGCCCGCTCGCCAGCGCCAGCTTGATCGACAGCGAATAGGAGCGGAAATCATGGCCGACGACGATGTCCGGCCCGACGCCTTGCCGGCGGATCAGCGTGCCGAGCCCCATGCCGAGCGCCTGCACGCCGATGAGGTTCAGTTCCAGGGCGCGGTCGGACAGCGGATGCCCGAACCACCAGCGTGCGTCATATTCCCGGAAGCCCGTCGGCTTGATGAGGGCCTGGGTCTCGAAGTCCACCGTGTTGGGGCGCGCATCGGCGGTTATCGTCAGCGTCAAGGCAGTCTCCTTCAAAGCGCGTGAGAGGGGTCAGCGGGCGCCGATACCGGTGAGGATGGTGCGTATCGTCTTCACCGTAATCAGCATGTCGAGCCAGATCGAGTAGTTCTTGATATAGTAGAAGTCGTAATGGAGCTTGCGCAGGATGTTCTCCACGCCCACGGCATAGCCCTGGTTCACCTGCGCCCAGCCGGTGATGCCCGGCCGAACGATATGGCGGTAGCGGTAGAAGGGAAGCTCCCGCTCGAACCAGACGGAGAGCACGGCGGGCTCCGGCCGCGGTCCGATCCAGCTCATCTGGCCGAGGATGATGTTGAAGATCTGCGGCAGTTCGTCCAGCCGGAAGCGGCGCAATATCTTGCCGACGCGGGTGATGCGTGGATCGTCCTCGCTGGTGGCGGCCCGTGCGCGATCGTCGCCCGCATTGCACTGGTCGTGTTTCATGGTGCGGAATTTCCACACCACGAAAGGGACACCGCGAAAGCCGATCCGCTCCTGGCGGTAGAAGACGGGTCCCCGGCTGTCGAGCTTGATGGCTATGGCGACGAGGGCGAAGAGCGGCAGGATGACGGGCATCAATATCCAGCAGCCGATCCAGTCCACGACGATCTTCACGGTGGAGTAGACGCCGTCGGGCTGGAGCGAGCCCAGCGTATTTTCCGACAGATGCTCGATCTCGACCTGCCCGGTGATGGATTCCTTCACCTGCTTGAAATGGTAGACGGGCACGCCCGCCAGCGCCGCATCGGCGATGAATTTCTCCCAATCCTTCGAATGATCGGCACGCAGGTCGGTGACGATGCCGTTGCGGGGCACCCGCGCGAGATCGGGCTTGTCGAGCACCCGCCAGCGGCTGTTCGGCACGGACGTGATCTCTGCCGCCTGCCCGCCGGGAATGATCGCGAAGCTCGGTACGAGCAGCCGCCGGTTGGCGAAGAAGACCACATGGAACCATGTTTGGCAGATCAGATAGCTCAGCAGGAAGACATAGCGCGAATAGCCGATGCGGAAGAACAGCACGAAAACCAGAACGGCCGCGAAGGTGATGCTGAAGACCGGGAAGATGTAGGCGATGGATTCCACGCCCGGAAAGCGCGTCAGGCGCTGGAAGAAATAGTAGCCGACGACGACGGCGCAGAACGAGGCGATGGTGGCGTTGATCTGCGTTGGGGTGCGCAGCACCACCGCATAGCCCATGTCCACGCGCAGCAGCAGCGGCAGGATGCAGGACAACAGCACGCCGAACAGGAGCTGGTAGCGCCCCTGAAGCAGCAAGCTTCCCATACCCGACCATAGCTTTCGGACGACGGACACAGGAACCTTTTCTAGCGGCGTTTCAGAGCTGTTTGGGCGTCCGATAGTGATCGCCTCTGACTTGGGCGGCAAGAGGCGGCCATGTGCAACCACAATGCGGGCTGGCGGTCCATAGGTTTCGATCCGATGCCAATCACACTTTCAGAACGTTTGTAAGCTTGGCGTAAAGATGCCCGGCGCGCCGCCCGGAGGCGTCGATGATCTCGCGTCCGTCTCGCCGGCAAGCAAAGCCCGCGGGGCGAGACAACGGGGCACGTCCGATCCTCGATGATCCATCCGGCGACCCTGCCGGCATGGAGAATGTCGCATGCGTATCGCTGCTTCCGGATTCCGGCGACCCGGCGCAAGCCTTACTATGGCCGCATAGCTGCCGACAAGCGCGCTGGCCGCATGCTACCAATTGCCGCCCGGCCGTGGTAGTGCAGCCCAGCCAGCACGGGGTCCCTGCCAACGATGAAGTGCTCGATCGTCATCCGCGCCTATAATGAAGGGAAGCACATCCGCAAGCTGCTTCTCGGCATCGCCCAGCAGTCGCTGCAGCCGCACGAGGTCATCCTCGTCGACAGCGGCTCGACGGACGATACGGTCCCGATCGCGCGCGAGTTCGGCGTCAGGATCGTTCCGATCGAAAAGCGGCTCTTCACCTTCGGCCGGGCGCTGAACGTCGGCTGCGCGGCCGCGACCGGCGACATACTGGTCTTCGTCAGCGCCCATGTCTATCCGCGCCATGCCAGCTGGCTCGCCAACCTCGTCGAGCCCTTCGCCGATCCGAAGGTGGTGCTGAGCTACGGCAAGCAGCGCGGCAACGAGCTCAACCATTATTCCGAGCACCAGATCTTCGCCAAATGGTTCCCGAACCAGTCGGTGTCGAACCAGCGCAGCTATTTCTGCAACAATGCCAATTGCGCGGTGCGCCGCGCGCAGTGGGAGCTGCGCCCCTATGACGAATCGCTGACGGGCCTCGAGGATATGGACTGGGCCAGACGCGCCCAGGCCGACGGCGGCGTGCTGGCCTATGTCGCCGAGGCCGAGATCGTCCATGTGCATGAGGAGAACTGGCCGCAGGTGCGCAACCGCTATCGCCGCGAGGCCATGGCGATGCGCCGCATCGACAAGGAAGCGCATTTCTCGCTGCTCGATTTCATCAAGCTGCTGCCGGCCAATGTGTTCAACGACCTCAGCCACGCTTTGACCGAAGGCCGGCTGCTGCGGGAGTTCCGCTCCATCTGCGCCTTCCGCTACAACCAGCTCTACGGCACCTATCAGGGCTTTTCCGGCCCGAGCGAGGTGACGGACGAGCTGAAGCGGCGTTTCTATTTCCCGGTCTCGCGCTCCGAGAAGGCGGAGGTTTCGGCTACCGGCGAGGAGATCGACTACGAAAAGCTCTTGACGGAAGGGCAGCCGGTGCGTTTCCAGCAGGCGAACGCCCCACGCCGGCCGTTGCACTGAATCGCGGCCGGAAAGGCCGCAACCCTCGACACAGGAACAATCATGACGACCAAACAGCGTATCGCCGCCCTGATGCCCATGCGCCACAGCTCGGAGCGCGTGCCCGGCAAGAACTACCGGCCCTTCGGCAACGGCGTTCCGCTCTTCCATCACATGGTCGATGCGCTGAAGGCGTCGGGCCGGGTGGATGTGATCGTCATCGACACGGATTCGCCGACCATCCGGGAGCAATGCGCACAGAAATATCCCGATGTCGTGGTGCTGGAGCGCCCACAGCACCTTTTGGGCGGCATGACGCCGATGAACGACATCCTGCTCTACGACACCACGCAGGTTGAGGCCGATTTCTTCCTCCAGACCCACTCGACCAATCCGCTCTTGAAGCCCGAGACGATCGGCAAGGCGATCGACACCTTCTTCGCCAATTACCCGATCTACGATTCGCTGTTCTCGGTGACGAAGGTGCAGACACGCTTCTACGATTCGCTGGCGCGGGCGGTGAACCACAATCCCAACATCCTGATCCGCACGCAGGACCTGCCGCCGCTCTTCGAGGAGAATTCCTGCCTCTACCTCTTCCACAAGGACACGCTGCACCGCGACCATGCGCGCATCGGCAAGCGTCCGTGGCTGTTCGAGATCGATCGCTACGAGGCTGTCGATATCGATGAGGAGGTCGATTTCCGCCTCGCCGAAGAACTCTTCAAGCTGCTGCGGGTCTGAACCATGCCGAAGGCCCTCATCACCTGCATGCACCTGCAGCGCCATTTCGCAAAATTCCGCGCCGAGTTCGACGCAGTCGGCGTCGAGCCCGTCCTGCCGCCCATACCGGGCCAGCAGTTCGGCGCCGAGGACATGGAGCGCCTGCTTCCGGGCATGGATTCCATCATCGCCGGCGACGACGCGATCACCCGCGAGGCGATCGCCGCCGCCAAGGCCGAGGGCCTGCGCGCGGTGATCAAATGGGGCATCGGCACGGACGGCATCGACAAGGTGGCGGCGGCCGAGCTCGGCATCCCCGTCTACAACACGCCGGGCGTGTTCGGCGACGAGGTGGCGGACCTCGGAATGGCCTATCTGCTGTCGCTGCTGCGCGGCCTGCACCGCATGGACGCTTCCGTACGGCAGGGCGGGTGGCTCAAGGTCGAGGGCCGCAGCCTTTCCGGCCTTGTCGCGGGCGTGGTGGGGCTGGGCTCCATCGGCAGGGCGATCGCGCGCCGCTGCGCCGCTTTCGGCATGGAGGTCATCGGTTCCGACGAGCAGGCGATCGACGCGCTGACGCTGGAAGGCGCGCATGTGAAGCAGGTGCCGTTCACGACCTTGCTGTCGCGCGCCGATGTGGTGCTTATCGCCTGCAACCTGACGGCGACCAACCGTCACCTGTTCAACGAGGACGCCTTAGCGCAGACGAAGCGCGGGTCCTATCTGGTGAACGTGGCGCGCGGGCCGCTGGTCAAGGAAAGCGCGCTGATCGCGGCCTTGCAGAGCGGCCATCTCGCCGGCGCGGGCCTCGATGTCTTCGAGGTGGAGCCGCTGCCGGAGGACAGCCCGCTGAAGGCGATGGAGAATGTCGTGCTCGGCACGCATAACGGCTCGAATACCGTCGATGCCGTGAACCGTGTGAACCGCATGACGGTGGACATCCTTTTCGATGTGCTCGGCGTGCGCAAGATCGAGGGCTGGACGCCCAACCGGGTTGCCTGACAAGGCGATATCGCCGCGCAGGAATAACGGCGCGGGCATGCATGTCGCGGTCGTCGTCAACGACCGCGACTACTTCCTCCGCCACCGGCGGCCGGTGGTCGAGGCATTGGTTGGGCAGGGAGTTGCGGTGACGGTGCTTGCTGGCGGAAACGCCGCGCCTCCGCCCATGCCGCGAGGCTGGTCCTTCCGCCACCTGCCGATCGACCGCCTGTCGATCAATCCGGTGAAGGACGCTGGCCTGTTCTTCCGCGCGCTCGGCCACCTGTGGCGGCTGCGCGCCGATGCGCTCCATCTCATCACGCTGAAGCCGGCCGTCTATGGCGGCACGGCCGCCATGCTGCTCAGGCTCGTCGGCCGGGGGCCGCGCCGGGTGGTCATCACCATACCGGGCCTGGGGCGGCTGATGTCACCGGAGGGGCAGGGCGCAGGCCGCCTGTCGGGCCTGTTGCGCGCCTGCGTCGGCCGGGTGATCGGCTTCCTGTCGCGACGGCGCGGGGTCGTCTTCACGTTCGAGACGGGGCATGACAGGCAGGTCTGGATCGACAGCGGTTTCATCCGCGCCGATCATTCGGTGGTGGTGCGCGGGGCGGGCGTAGACCCGCACCGCTTCAGTCCGCGCGAGGGCTTGCGCCAGCCCGGACCGCTGCGCGCGCTCTATGCCTCGCGCCTGCTCAAGTCGAAGGGACTCGACAGCTTTCTGGACGCGGCGCGGGCGATGCGCGGCCGGATGGAGTTCATCGTCGCCGGCTGGGGCGATCCTGCCGATAGCGACGGCTACGACCCGGCGGAGCTCGCCGCCGAAACGGCGATCCGCTTTCGCGGCAATGTCGAGGACATGCCGTCGCTCCTGCGCGCGGTCGATCTCGTCTGCCTGCCGACGCGCTATGGCGAAGGCATACCGCGCATCCTGATCGAGGCGGCGGCTAGCGGCCTGCCCTGCATCGCGACCGACGGCGACGGCTGCCGCACCATCGTGGTGGACGGGGCGACGGGAACGATCATCGCAGGCAAGGACCCTGCCGCGATCACGCAGGCGCTCATCCGCGCGCTGGAAGGCTATGTGGCGTCGCCGGACAAGCTCGTCGCGCAGGGCGAGGCCGCCCGCAGGCATGTTCTGGAAGGCAGCTTTACCGACGAGGCGGTGACGGGCGAATTCCTGTCGCTCCTGCTGAGGTCCTAGCGCTCAGCGGTTGCGCTTGCGCAACTGCTCTTCCCAGGCCACGGCGTGCCGCACGATCAGCTCCAGATCGTCATATTCCGGCACCCAGCCGAACTCGGCGTGGGCGCGGTCGGCATTCGCCACGATTGCCACGGCGTCGCCTGCGCGGCGCTCCCGCTCGCGCACCTCGAAATCGCTGCCGGTCACCCGCTTCACCGCCGCGACCACCTCGCGCACCGAATAGCCGCGCCCATAGCCGCAATTGGCGACGAGGCTGCCGCCGCCGTCGCGCAGGCGCTTGAGCGCCAGATAATGCGCTTCGGCCAGATCGGAGACATGGATGTAGTCGCGCACGCAGGTGCCGTCCGGCGTCGGATAGTCGGTACCGTAGATCTCCATGAAGTCGCGCTTGCCGGTCGCCGCTTCCGAGGCGACCTTGATGAGATGCGTCGCGCCCCTGGTCGATTGCCCGGTGCGGCCGGCCGGGTCGGCGCCCGAGACGTTGAAATAGCGCAGCGCCGTATAGCGGAAATCATGCGCCAGCGCGGTGTCGCGCAGCATCAGCTCCGTCATCAGCTTGGAGGTGCCGTAGGGCGATTCGGGCATCGTGCGTTCCTCTTCCGTCACCGGCATGCGCTCGGGGCTTCCGTAGACGGCGGCCGTGGAGGAGAAGATGAAGTTCTTCACGCCCGTCCGCACGGCGCTTTCGATCAGCGCGCGCGACTTGACGGTGTTGTTCTCGTAATAGCCGAGCGGGTCGGCAACGGATTCGGGGACGATGATCGAGCCGGCGAAGTGGATGATGGCATCCACATCATGCGCGCGGATCGTGTTCTCCACGAGTTCCTGGTCGCCGATGTCACCGACGACGAGCTGCGCGGGATCCGCGATGGCCCAGTCGAAGCCGGTGCTGAGACGATCGATCACGACCACCTTCTCGCCGCGGTCGAGCAGCTTCCACACCATGTGGCTGCCTATGTAGCCGGCGCCGCCGGTGACGAGAACGGACATGCGATTTTCCCTCGTGGAAGCAGGCTTGCTGCATAGCCATTTGGCCCAGCCGCGTCGAGACGCGTTTGTGCCTGCCGCGTCATGTGGTAGGTGAGGGGCATGGAGCGGGTGGCATTCATCTACTGGGGGCGCAGAGGCTCCCTGTCGCAGTTCACGCTCGAATTGGCGGAAGCGTCCGAGCGGCAGCGCCTTGTGGACGCAACCTTCTCCGTGTCCCGCAACAATGAATCCTTCGAGATCTTCGCACCGCTGGGCGACCGCATCGTTCCGGTGGACACATTCGCGCCCACGCACGGCGCGCTGTCGCGCATCTACCGCGTTCCGACGCTGCGCCAGACCATGCTCGACATGGTCGCCAGACGGCGCATCCAGTGGGTCGTCAACCTGATGCCGCATGTCTGGTCGCCCTTCGTCACGCCGGCCATTCAGGCGGCAGGCGCGCGCTATGCGGCGGTGGTGCACGATGCGCGCCGCCATCCGGGGGATCACCGTGGGCTGGTCAACTGGTGGACGCTGCGCGATGCGCGCAATGCCGAGCTTCTGTTCACGCTGAGCTCCGCGGTGAGTAGCGAGCTCCAGTACGTGCCGGCTTTCGACGGGCGCCGGATCGTATCGCTCCAGCATCCGGAGCTGACCTACGGACAGGCGGCGCGGGCGCGGCAATACGATCCGTCACGTCCGATCCGGCTCATGTTCCTCGGCCGGATCATGCCCTACAAGGGGCTCGGCAATTTCCTCGACATGATCGAGAACCTCCGCGCCGTTGGACTTCCCGTCGAGTTCGGCGTGTTCGGCGAAGGGACGCTCGGGGCGAACGGCGCGCGCATCGAGGCGCTGGGGGGCGAGATCGTCAACCGCTGGATGGCGGCCGGTGAGCTGCCGGTCCTGCTCGACCGCTTCGACGCCGTCGTGCTCTCGCATATCGAGGCGAGCCAGTCGGGCGTGGTCGCCACCGCGCATGGCGCGGGCATGCCCGTCGTCGCGACGCCGGTCGGTGGTCTGGTCGAGCAGATTCGCGACGGCGAGACGGGCATCCTTGCCGAGCGCGCCGATGGCGCCGCACTTGCGCAGGCCGTGCTCCGGCTTGTCCAGACGCCCGGCCTCTACGACAGGATCGCCGCGAACATCCTGCGCCGCCGCGCCGGACAATCCATGGAATCCTTCCTCTCGCGCGTGATCGAGAATCTCGCGGCCATGCCGCAGCGCTGATTCCTACCAGCCTGAGGCCAGCGGCCGCAGCTTCATCGCTTCCGCCGCCCGGCGCAGGATGCGGGGCTTGAGCGCCAGCCCCATCGCTTTCGCGCCCCGGCCGAGGGCACGGGAGAGCGCGCCTTCGAACAGATGCGCGCGTGCGGCCGCCGCCGCCGAGATCAGCGTGAAGGCATCGTCGTCGGTTCCGTATTCGGCATCGCGCAGCGCGGCGGCCAGTGTCAGATTGGCCTCGTGGACGGCGGCATAGGAGGTCCACGTGCCGGCCATCGTGCGCGACAGCGGATGGACGCCATAGGAATAGACGGTATGCGGGAAGGATTCGCGCCTGACGGCGTGATCGAGCAGGCGCAGCACCATTTCGCGGTCGCCCGCCAGCCCGACATCAGTGCGGAAGGGACCGGCGCGCTCGTATAAGTCGCGGCGCACGAGGCGGGAATTGATGGTGGGATTGCCGAACAGCACCGAAGCCCGGTCCATGCGGCGGCGATGATGATCGCTGGTCCACACGGTGCGCTGCGCATCGATCATCGCGGCCTCGCCGGTCGCCAGGCAGGCATCCGTGGCGAGCGCATGGGCGACGAGATCGCGCAGCGGCTCTTCCACCCTGTCGTCGGCATTCAGCCAGAGTACATACTGGCCGGAAGACGCGGCCAGCGCCTTGTTCAGGCCGTCATAGATGGAATTGTCCGAGCGGCCCGCGATCCGCACGCCGGCCTCCTTCAGGAATGCCTGCGTGCCGTCGCTGGAGCCGCCATCTGCGGCGACGATCTCGAAGGCCGCGCCGTCGAGAGCGGTACGCACGGAGGCAATCGCGTCGGGAAGATGCTCCATCGCGTCGCGGCAGGGGATGATGACCGATATGTCGACTGGGCGCGCCATCAGGGATTGCTGTCTCAGTCGCCGCCGGTGCGGCAATGCGGGCGGCGTCGCGGCTGAGAAGCGCGGCGCGGTGTCCGGCGTCATCGCATGGTGAGTAGCAAGGTGCAAGTTGCGGTCGGCGGAAGGTTGACAAGCCGCGAGATTTGCATTGAGGCAGGGAGATCGCCATTTTCGTCACGCGACGAAGATGGAATTTCAGGACAACCGGCGCCGATGCCAAACGACCGCAATCCCGGCTGGACGCGTTTCTATGTGCCGGAGATACACGACATCCACCCCGCCATGCAGGCCGAGCTGGCGGTGATGTCGGCGCTGTGGCCGGCGCCGGCGCGGGAACGTTGCGCGCTGCTCGTGGTGCCGTTCTGGATGGGCGAGCTCGCGTTGGCGGACCATCCCGATTTCTGCGCCGCGCTCGCCGCCATGCCCGGCGAGAAGGTGCTCCACGGCTGGACCCATACGCTGGGGCCGGACCTGTGGAACTGGCTCCTTTACGGTCACGACAACCGTTCGGAATTCGCCCGGCTGAGCGCGGATGAGGCGCGCAAGCGCATCGTGGATGGCGTCGGCGCGCTGGAAAATGCGGCGGGGGTTCGCCCGCGCTGGTTCTGCGCCCCGCGATGGCAGCAGTCGGCGGCGGTCGCGCCGGTGCTGAAGGAAGCTGGGTTCACCGGCTATATGCTCAAAAGCCAGCTCGTGCGCTTCGGCGAGGAGCCTGTGCCGCTGCCCGCGCTCTGCTTCGACGAGGGGCCGCGAAAGACCAAGGCCGCGCTCCTGCGGCGCCTGCGCGAGCGCACGATCGACCGGCTGGTGAGCGCCGGTAGGCCGTTCCGCGTCACGCTCCACCCCGACGATGTCAACGATGCGCCGACATGGGATCAGGTGACCCGCCTGATGGCGCGCCTGGAGCGTGAGGGCTGGGAGCCGCTCTCCGCCGGGGAGGCGATCGCGCGGTGGCGGGCGCTGCAAGGCGCGCGGCAGCCTGCATGAAGCGACTGCTTTTCCTCAGCAACGGCCATGGAGAGGATGTCATCGCTGTGCGCGTGATCGAGGCGCTGCGCCCGCTGCTTCCCAAGGCGCGCATCAGCGCCTGGCCGATGGTGGGCGAAGGCGCCGCCTATGCGCGGCAGGGCATCGCGACGATAGGCGTGGGCAACCGCCTGCCGAGCGCCGGCTTCGCCACGCTCGATCCGCAACTGATGCTGCGCGATCTCGGCGCCGGCTGGATCGGCACGCACCTGCGCCAGTGGCGCGCCGCGCAAGCCTTGCGCGGGCAGTTCGATCTGGCGGTCGCGGTCGGCGACATCATCCCGCTGGCGGCGGCGCGCATCGCCCGCACCCCCACGGCCTTTATCGGCTGCGCCAAGTCGGCCTATTATCGCAGCCGTGCCTTCCGCTACAACGGGATCGAGATCGCCATGATGCGGCGCTGCGCGGCGGTTTTCCCGCGCGATTCGCGCACCGTGGAGGAACTGGCGCGCAAGGGCATCGCCGTGCACGATCTCGGCAATCCGATGATGGACGGCCTGACGCCGTCGCTGGACGAACTCGGTCTGGAGCAGGACAGGCCGGTCGTGGCGCTGCTGCCGGGAACGCGCGACGATGCGGAGGCGAACTGCGTCGATCTTCTGGCCTTTCTCGCGCCGGCCGCAAGCAGGCAGCCGCTCGACCTCGTCTTCGCCACCGCGCCGGGCCTGCGCATGGATGTGCTGCGCCAGAAGCTGACGAGCGATGCGCGGCTGCGGGCGTGGGCCGTCGCCGCCCCTGAGCCGCATTTCCGGGGGCTCGTCGCCACGATCGCGGGGCCGGGCGGCATGCGCGCGCGCATAGTCGAGGGACGGTTCGCCGACGTGCTGATCGCGGCCGAGCTGGTGGTCGGCATGGCCGGCACCGGCAACGAGCAGGCAGTCGGGCTCGGCCTGCCGCTGATCGCCGTACCTTCGGCGGGCATGCAGGGCGAGCGCTTCGTGCGCATGAAGGCGGAATATTTCGGCGCTGCCGCGCTGACCCTGCCGCGCGACGCCGGCGTCATTTCGGCGGCGGTGCATGACCTTCTCCACGACCCGGCGCGGCGCGCCGCCATGGGCGAGGCGGGGCGGGAGCGCATGGGGCGGCCCGGCGCGAGCCGCGCCATCGCCGCGCGGATCGCGGCACTGGTGACGGCATGACCCCGCGCTATTCCGTCGTCATCACCGCGCATAATGCCGCCGGCACGATCGGCGACAGCCTCCGCTCGTTGGCGCGGCAGGAGGGCATCGCGCCCGGAGATCTCGAAGTCGTGCTCGTGGACGACCGCAGCACGGACGGCACGCTCGATGCCGCGCGCGCGGCCGGGCTGGATTGCCTGCGCGCCATCCGCATCGACAAGGCGGCATCCTCGGACCTGACCACCCGCCAGCAGGCGCTGGCCGTCGCCTTCGCGGAAGCCCGCGCCGACATCGTGCTCACGCTGGATGCCGACGGCATCGCAGCTCCCCGCTGGGTTCGCCAGATGGCTGCACCCATCGAGCAGGGCAGGGCAGATGCGGTGTCCGGCGGCGTGTCGTTTCGGGCGCGAAAGGGCTGGATCGGCCTTTGGCAGACCGTCGATCAGACCGTCTATCTTTCCATCTGCCGCATCCTCTCCGCGCTCGGCTTCGCCTCGGGCGTGCTCTTCGGCAGCTTCGCGTTCCGGCGCGAATTGTTCGCCAAGGTCGGCGGTTGGGAGCCGATCGGCCGCACGCTGATAGAGGATATGGCTTTCGCGCGTGCGCTGAAGCGGAGCGGGGCGCGGATCGCCTACGACGCACGGCCCGACATGGAGGTGGAGGCATGCGCCGGTTGGGGCGTGCTGATCGAGCGGGCGAAGCGCGTCAGCGCCGGCGGCGTCTCGGCGCTCTCCATCGCCATCGGCGGCTGGATGGCGCCGCTGATCATCGCGGCAATCGCCGCGGCGATTTTCGGCGGTGCGGCGACGACGTTGCTTGCGGTGCGCTATGGTCTGGGGGTAGCCCATGCCATATTCGCCCTGGCGAGGGCGGGTCAATGGCGCCTCGCGCCTTTGGCTTTTCTCTATGAGCCGCTGGCCATCGGAATCGGTGCGCTGGTGGCGGTCAGGCTGATGCGCGGCAGTTCGGTGGAATGGGGAGGCAATCGCTATGAGCGCTGACGAGAAGCCGCGCCGCGCCCGCACCCGCGAGGCGACGGGCACCATCCGCGAATACCGCGCGACGGACCGCGAGGTCGTGCGCGACATCTGCCGCCGCACCGCCTACCGCAACCGAGGCTCGGCCGCTCTGTTCGAGGATGACGAGCTTTTCGCCGACTACTGGACGAAATATTACACCGACCACGAGCCGGAATCCTGCCTTGTGGTGGAGGAGGACGGCGTCGTCATCGGCTATCTGATCGGCTGTGTCGACACGCTGCGCATGATCAGGGTGATGGGCCGCAGCATCGTGCCGGGAATCATCGCAAAGATGCTGTGGCGCGCCGCGACCGGGCGCTACAGGAACCCGGCGACCTTGCGCACCATGCGCTGGATGTTCTTCCATTCGTGGCGCGAGGCGCCGAGCATCCCGTTGCGCAAATATCCGGCGCACTACCACTGCAACATCCTGCGGCGCGGCCACGGCAAGAACTACTACACCTCCATGGTGCTGCGCTTCCTCGACTGCCTCGACAGTCGCGGCGTGGAGAGGCTGCACGGCCAGATCGAGGAGCCCGCCGCGTCGGGCGTGTGGCGCCAGATGGTTGACAACTACATGGTTGCAAGCAATCAGGTCGGCCTTCTCGAGCTCTACGCGGAAAAGCCGTCGCATTTCCAGCGGGTCATCCTGGGCGAGGAGAAGCCAATGCTGAACAAGGCGTGGGGCGCCACCGTGTCCGATTATCGCGGCTGGATTGAGTATACGGCCAAAAAGTACCACATGTGAGCGGCCGGCACCCCGCCGCAGCCCAAGAGGAAGACGAACCAGTGACTGCCGCCGTCGGCAATCTCCCGGCCATGGACGCTCATGCGGATACCGCAGGAGACGATAGCGTGCAGGTTGTCGTTACCGTCAACGGTCCCGGCGAGGTGGCCTGCTGGCTCTACCCGCTCGCGACCGAGCTGAAGCGGCAGATTCCGGGCGTTCGGATCTGCGTCGCAGTGGTGCCTTGCACCTTTTCCACCGGTTCCGAGATTTCGGTCGTCAAGGCGCTGCCCTATGTCGATGCCTCATGCTCCATTGCCGAGACCAAGGCGCTGATCCTGCGCAACAGATTGCCGGATGGCTTTACCCGCAGGGGGCGCGGCTTCATCATCCATCTGGGCGGCGACAGCGTTTTCACCTGGCTGCTCTCGCTGCGGCTGGGCCTGCCCTGCTTCGCCTATGCGGAGCGGCCGCTGGCGCTCCAGTCGCGCTTCGAGGACGTCTGGTATTCCGGCTTCGAGGAGATCGGCGGAGCGGCGGCGAAGGACGCCAAGATCGTCGGCGAGATGATGGTGGACGCCGCCAATATGCGCGTGCCGGACCGCACGCCGCTGCGCGAGGGCGCGATGACCGTCGGCCTCTATCCCGGCAGCCGCGACTATCTGGCGAAATATTTTTTGCCCTTCTATGCGGCCATTGCCGAAGAGGTCGCCGGGACGCATCCGCAGGTCGAGTGGATGCTGGCGAAGTCGGATTTCCTCTCGCTCGATTTCCTGCGCAACCTGCCGTCGATCCATGACGGGCGGCCGCTCGACGCGGTCGAATTGCGCTATGAGGAGGCGGACGGCCGGCAATTCCTTGTCACGCCGAAGGGCATCCGCATCGCCATCAGCGCGCCGGAGGAGGTGGGGCGGCGCGCCAAGGTGGCGCTGTCGCTGCCGGGCTCCAACACGGCCGAGCTTTCGGCCATCGGCCTGCCGATGATCATCACCTTGCCGACATGGTGGACGGAGACCGCGCCGCTTCCGGGGCTCGCCGGCCATGTCGGTCGCATCCCGCTGCTGGGCAAATACATCAAGCGCTTCCTCAGCTATCAGGTGCTGAAGCGGCTGCGCTTCCTGTCGCATCCCAACCGCCGCACCGGCCGCATGGTCGTGCCGGAAGTGCTCGGCCGCATCACCGCGCCGCAGGTGGCCGAGGTCGTGCGCGAATATCTCGACCGCGACACGCGCCCGCTCGAGGACGAGCTGCGCGCCATCATGGGGCCGCCCGGCGCGACCAGGCGTTTCGTCTCGGCGCTGACCGCCTATCTGAAGCGTCCGGCGGAGCGCTATGAAACTGCATAGGCATTTCTGGACCATCTGGGACGAGCTGTGGGAGCGCCGCCGCACCTTCGGGCTGGCGCTGTTCTGCGTTGCCGCCTCGGCTGGCCTCTATGTGCTGATGCCCGTCTGGGCCGGCGAACTGGTCGGCGGCGTCTTCGCCAGCGGCGATGTCGGCGCGCTGGCGCTGCACCTGCTGCTCGGCCTCGCCATCTTCTTCGGCGCCTCGCTGTTCGGCTTCGGGCGGACCTATCTCATGGTGCTGCTCAGCCATCAGATCACCGCCGAGACCCGCGCCCGTATCTTCCACCACATATTGCGCGTCTCGCCGCGCACGCTGGCCTCCGTGTCGGGCGGCGAGCTGGTGTCGAGCTTCTCCAACGACCTCCAGACCTTCCACGAAGCGCTGATGCGCGTCATCGCGGTGCTGGCGCCGGCGGTCATCCTGGTGCTCGTCTTCGGCGTCGCCATGGCCTACCATTCCTGGCTGCTCTTCCTGTGCTCGATCGTCCTGATCAGCCCCCTGATCCTCGTCACCTCCTATTTCGGCAACAAGCTTCATGGAGCTTCCCACGGTACGCAGGAGCAGCTTTCGGGGCTGGTGGGCAGCTTCGAGGAGATGCTGGGCGGCGCGAAGGAGATCAAATCCTTCAACCGCGAGGACGATGTGTCGGGCCGTTTCGACGACCTCAACGCCCGCACGCTGACCGCCCAGCTTCTGCGCGACCGCATGGACGCATTGCATCCGGCGGCGGTCTCTCTGGCGGCAGCGGTCGCCATCGCGGCAATGGTCCTGCTTGCCGCCTATCTCTTGCAAAACGGCTACATCTCCATCGAGACGCTGACGGCCTTCCTCGTCTGCGTCGGCCTTGCCTTCACGCCCTTGCAGGAGGCGAGCCATTCGCTCGGCCGGCTGATCCAGCTCGTTGCCGTGATGGACCGTTTCGAGCGGCTGATGGCGATGCCGCCCGAGAAAGACGGGACCAAGCCGCTTCTGCCGGGCCAGACACGCGGCGCGGTGACCTTCGACCACGTGAACTTCAACTATGTGCCCGGCGCGAATTTCGGCCTGCGCGATTTCAGCCTCGATATCCCGGCCGGGCAGCGCGTGGCGCTCGTCGGTCCGAGCGGCGGCGGCAAGTCGACCATCCTCGACTTCGTGCCGCGCTTCCTGACGCCCGACAGCGGCACCCTGCGCATCGACGGCGAGGATGCCGCCAATCTGCGACTTGCGGACCTGCGGCGGCAGATCGGCGTGGTGTTCCAGCAGCCCGTCCTGTTCGAGGGCACGCTGCTCGACAATCTGCGTTTCGGCGCGCCTGATGCCAGCCTCGATGCGGTCATGGCGGCCGCCCGCGCCGCCCATGTGGACGAGTTCGCCCAACGCCTAACCGGCAAATACGACGCACGCATCGAGGCGCGTGGCGGCAATCTCTCGGTCGGCCAGCGCCAGCGCATCGCCATCGCGCGCGTCTTCCTCAAGGACCCGCGCATCCTGCTGCTGGACGAGCCGACCTCGGCGCTCGACACCGATTCGGAACGGCTGGTGCGCGACGCGCTGGCGCGCGCCTCGGAAGGCCGCACCACGCTCATCGTTGCGCACCGGCTCAACACGGTGCGCAGCGTTGACCGCATTGTGGTGATCGAGAACGGCCGCATCGTCGAGGACGGCACCCATCAGGAACTTTTCGCGCGCGGCGGGCTCTATCACCGCCTCTGCCGTGAGCAACTGGCATCGGATCAGGACGAATGGAACTTGCAGCAAGCCTGATCCTGCCGACGCGCAACCGCGCCGACATATTGCGCCAGTCGCTGCCGCGCATGCTCGACCAGACAGCGCCGGCCGGCTCCTTCGAGATCGTGGTGGTGGACGACGCCTCCGACGACGACACGGCGGATGCCGTGGCCGCCATCGGCTCGCCCCATATCGTCTATTGCCGCCAGCCGGAGCAGCAGGCGGCGGCAAGCGCCCGCAACCGGGCCATCGAGATCGCGCGGGGCAAGCTGCTGATCTTCGTCGACGACGACGCTTTCGTGCGTCGCGACTATGTGGCGGAGCACCTTGCCGCCCATGAGGGGCAGGCAAACGTCGCCGTCAGCGGCCCGATCGTGGAGGTGAGCGCCATTCCTCAGGAGCGCGACCCGCCGGCAGGGCCGATGATCGGCCGCCACATCAACGCCTTCCCGACAGGTAACGCGTCCGTCTCCCGCGAGGCGATCGTCGCCGCCGGCCTGTTCGACACCGACTTCCGGTCCTATGGCTGGGAGGACGCGGAGATGTTCCGCCGCCTGCTGATGGCCGGCGTCAATCGCCGCTATCACTGGAAGGTGCCGATCTACCACTACAAGGCGCCGACGACGCGCAGGAACTTCCTCGCGCAACTGGAGACGGAAGAGCGGCGCGGCCATATGGGCGCCATCTACTACGCCAAGCATCCCAACCTCGCCGTGGCCTTGCAGACGAAGCAGATAGGCGTCCTCAACCTGATCGAGCGCGGCCTGTCCGGCCTGTTCGGCATCGAAAGGCGCATCGCCGAGATGCGGGCGACCGGCGTCGAGCCGACCTCGGACTTCATCCGCTTCCTGATGATCAATCACAGCGAGATGGCGACGGGCCGGCGCGTGTGGAAGCAGATAAGCCGCGCTGAACGCCGCGCGCTGGCCGAGGCCACGCGCGCCAAGGTCACGCCGCTGTAGCGGCAGGCTTTGCTGCGTCCTTCGAGGCTCGCCCGTCTCGACTCATCGCTTTCACCGGAGGGGCCGTGCGGGCTCGCACCTCAGGATGAGGGACGTATGGCGCTTATCGAACTCCCAGCCGTGGCTCGACAAACCACCTCCCTCATCTATAGCGGAAGGCGTTGCTGCGTCCTTCGAGGCTCGCCCTCCCGCCTCATCGCTTTCGCCTGAGCGGCTTGTCCGGGCTCGCACCTCAGGATGAGGGACGTATGGCGCTCATCGAACCCCCAACCGTGAGTTCGAACAAACCACCTCCCTCATCCTGAGGTGCGAGCGCAGCGAGCCTCGAAGGACGCACCGCGTCGGTATCCGAGGTTCGCCCTCACGTCTCATCGCTTTCACCTGAGCGGCTTGTGCGGGCTCGCACCTCAGGATGAGAGAGGTATGGCGCTTGTCGAACCCCCAACTGCGGGCCCGATCAAACCACCTCCCTCATCCTGAGGTGCGAGCGGAGCGAGCCTCGAAGGACGCACCGCCGCGGTGAAGGGACAACATCAGCCCCTTCTGGCAATCCCGATGCTGGTGAGCGCGGCCGACAGGTCGGGCGCGTGGACCGGCTCGCCGAAGGCCGCCGGGTTGACCGCGACGCGATGCGACAAGTCGCGATGGTGCATGCAGTAGCGGTCCCATGGCGAGAGCTGGATGCGGAAGAATTTGATCAGCGCCTCGGCCATCGTCTCGCGCAGCTCGATGCTGCGCCCCGGCCGCTTGCCGAGATGAGCGAGAAACTCCGCCGCGAATTCGTTGACGCTGCGCGACGGATTGCCGAGCACGACACGCTCCGGCTTTCCGGGCGTCATCGGGCGCGAAAGCATGATGCGGGCGACCGTGGCGATGTCGCGCGCGTGGATGATGTGGAAGCGGCCGTCGGCGCGCAGCCGGCGCATCAGCCATGCCCATGGGCGCACCTGCCGGATCAGCTTGGCGAAATGGGAGGCCGGCTTGCCGGGGTCCGCGCCGACGACCAGCGTGGGGAACATGCCGATCATGTCTGCTTGGCCCGCGCGTTCCTCCATCAGCTCGACCAGCCGGTACTTCGACTGGATATATTCCGAGCCGAGGTCGCGCGCGGCGTCGAGCAGATTGCCGTCGGCATCAAGCACGCTGGCCGATGAGAAATAGACGATGCGCTTGCAACCGGCGGCGATCAGCGCGTCGGCCAGCGCGGTATTGGCGTCGCAATTGATGCGGAAAGCGTTTCCTTCGCCCCAGGATGTGGCGACGAGCATCGCGGCGTCGATGCCGGCGAGGCGGTCGCGATAGGCGTCGAGCGCTTCCATGTCTGCGGCAATGACGCTGATGCGCGCGGCCCATTCGGGGCGGATCGCCAGCTTCGCCGGATCGCGCAGCACGAGCACCAGTTCGTGCCCGGTCTTCTCCATCAGGTCTTCGACGATGTAGTGGCCCACGCAGCCGCTGGCGCCGGTGATCAGGATACGCTGCACGCTCATTCTCGGGATGGCTTCCATTTGCGGCGCCGCGGCGGGCGCAAGAACATGCAGCGCCCTTAAAGCATTTTGCGGCGCGGTGGAATCACCACGCCGCTTGCGGAGCGTAGAAAGCTGTCATCCGGCTTGTCAGGCGGCGGGGCGCAGATGCGACAGGAGGCCCGCATAGGATTCGGCGATCCGCGCCATGGGCAGCGCACTCGATGTGGCGGGCTCCACCTTCGCCGGACCTCCGTCCGCCGGCAGCGACACGATGGCGAGCTGGCGCGATTTGCCTTCGCCGAAGGCCACCGCGCCCGCCCAGCGAAGGTCGTCGCGGTCGCGCGGAAGCTCGAACAGCAACTCGCCGCCGGCCTTGCCGATCGCCTCGGGAAGCTGGTCGAGCATCTGCTCGCGCGTGTCGATGGCCTGAAGCGCGCGCTCGACCTCGCTCTCTTCGGGCGATTGCGGCGCCGCCTGCTGCGGGTTGGACTCGTCCATGTGACACCTCGCTACGTGTCCCTGCCCGAACCCCATTCGCCAACTTCACCTCCACCGTGGCGGGATTGTGGCGGTGCGGCAGGGCTTTGACCGTCGCCGGACGGTCGGCTACACAGCTTCGCGAGACAGGCACCACCCGCGCATGGCAGTCATCATCGAAAGGCAGTCTTCCTCCGCGGCGCGCTGGGCGCGCCGTCTGGCGCTCTTTTCGGCTGCCCTTTTCATCACCTCGTGCGCCGGCCATCGCCTCAGTGCGGTGGAGACGGTGCCGTTCTTCTGGCTGGTCTGCCTCATTGCTGCGCTGGCATTGCTGGCGCTCCTGCTCGGCCTGCTCGGCATGCGCGCGCTGTGGGAACGCGGCGATCGCGGCGGGCGCGCCTCGGCGCTGGCGATCGTGGTCGCGGCGGCGGTGCTGGCGCCGATCGGTTTCGCGGGCTTCCTCGCCTATACGCTGCCGCCGATCAGCGATGTCTCGACCGACGTGCTGGAGCCGCCGGCATTCCGCGTCGCGGCTGAACAGCGCCGGGGTGAGATGATCCCGCTCGGCGCCTATCCGCGCGAACAGGCCGACATACAGCGCGAGGCCTATGCGGATGTCACCGGCCGCCGCTATGCGGTGCCCGCGCGCGGCATTCAGGAACTCGTATCCCTTCTGGTGGCGGAGCGGCGCTGGACGGTCCTGCACCCCTTCGACGCCGATGGCGACGGCGGCGAATCGACCATGGAAGCCGTAGCGCACTCGCCGCTCCTCGGCCTCCTGTCCGACGTGGCGGTCAGGGTCACGGATGAAGGCGAGACGAGCTATGTCGATATGCGCTCGGTCTCCCGCTACGGCGCGCGCGACCTCGGCGACAATGCCCGCAAGATCGCCGGCTTCCTCGCCGACCTCGACCAGTTGGTCACGCTGCGCAGCACGATGACACTGCCGCCGGGCGAATGAGGCCGGTCAGGCGGGGGTGAATATGCCGTCCGTCGCGATGCCGGTCTGCGCGGTGACGAGCCCGCGCCCGACCAGATCCTCGATATGAGCGAGCACCGAGAGGCCGGCGGCGCCGTGGAGGCGCGGATCGGTGTCGCGATAGATGGCGGCGACGATTTCGGGAATGGTGCGGTCGCCGCCGCGAAGCCGTTCGAGGATGGCGCGCTCGCGCATCTTGCGATGGCCTTTCAGGCCGCGCATGAAGGCCGATGGGGCGTTCACCGCGCCGCCATGCCCCGGCAGGAGCATGGCGTCGTCGCGGGCGATAAGGCGATCGAGCGAGGCCATGTAGTCGCTCATCGCGCCGTCCGGCGGGGCGACGATCGTCGTGGCCCACGCCATGACATGGTCGCCTGAGAAAGTGACGCCGGTGCCCTCCAGCGCGAAGGCCAGATGGTTGGCGCAATGGCCGGGCGTATGGAGCGCCCGCAGCGCAAAGCCGTCGCCGGCGACCAGCGCGTCATCTGCCAGCACGATATCGGGATTGAAATCGGTGTCGCCGCTGGCATCCATCCGCACCTCCTCGCCGGCCCGCAGCGGCCGCGCGGGCCGGTGCGGCCCGTAGCCCACGGTCGGCGCGTTTGTCGCCGCCGCCAGCCGGGCGGCGAGCGGCGAATGATCGCGATGGGTGTGGCTGACGAGGATATGGCTGACGGGGCGGGGGCCGATCGCCGCGAGCAATGCGGCGAGATGCTGCTCGTCATCCGGGCCGGGGTCGAGCACGGCGACCGTATCCGTGCCGATGATGTAGCTGTTGGTGCCGTGAAAGGTGAAGGGGCTCGGATTGGGCGCGGTGACGCGAACCACCTTGGGCGCCACCGGCACCGCCTCTCCATGCGCCGCCACGAAACGCGTGTCGAATTCAAGTGCCATGGGTGATCGCTCCGGTCGCCGCCGCGTTCGCTTGACGATTGCCGCCTAGCATGGAAGCAAATATACGGAAACCCATCAGCGGGCATCGGCCCGCGCCGAATCGAAGGGGACAGACATGGCTTCGGCAATCACCGCCCGCCCGCTTATCTCGCTTGCGCTGCCCGAGGGCCGCACCGCAAGGCTTCTCACGCAGGCCTCCCTCGTGGTGGGCGGCACGCTGCTTCTCACGCTGGCCGCGAAGACCAAGGTCGTGCTCGGCCCGGTCGATCTCTATCTCGGCAATCTGGCGGTGCTGGCGCTTGCCGCCGCATTCGGCCTGCGCCTCGGTCTGGCGACCGTGCTGCTCTACATGGCCGAAGGCGCCGCCGGCCTGCCGGTGTTCCAGAGCACGCCGGAGAAGGGCATCGGGCTCGCCTATATGATGGGCACGACCGGCGGCTATCTCGTCGGCATGGTGGTCGCCGCTGCGATCGTCGGCTGGGCGGCGGATCGCGGCTGGGGCAGCAATCCCCTCAAGCTCTTCGCGGCGACGCTGGCCGGCACCGTGATCATCCTCGCCTTCGGCTATGCCTGGCTCACGACGCTCATCGGCGCCGAGGGCGCCTGGACCTTCGGCGTCGTCCCGTTCATCGTGCCCGACCTGATCAAGGCCGCGCTGGCGGCATCCGTCGTGCCGGCGGTCTGGGCGCTGCTGGTTCGCCGCTGATCGCAACGGTCCGAACTGTCGAAAAAAGCCGGCCGTCGGGCCGGCTTTTTTGCGTTTGGGGCCAACCGGATAGCGCGCGGGAACCGTATTCCTCGCAAGACGCGCAAAGCGGAAAGCTGCACCGGCAAGGGCGCGTACTTTGGCAAAGCGCGGCTTGGGTCGGCGAAGCCGGGGCGGTATGCCTGATGGAAGGGGGCGGAGGCCGGCAGATGCCGGCCGCCGCGTATCCTCTTACCGGCCCTACTACCGGAAGGCTCTTCATGAACGCGCCCCTATCCCATCTCGACCGGCTGGAAGCCGAGGCGATCCACATCTTCCGCGAGGTGGCCGCGACATTCTCCAACCCGGTCATGCTCTATTCGGTCGGCAAGGATTCCTCGGTGCTGATGCATCTGGCGGTGAAGGCTTTCGCGCCCGCCAAGCCGCCCTTTCCGTTCCTGCATGTCGATACGACCTGGAAGTTCCGCGAGATGATCGCCTTTCGCGACCGCATGGCGCGCGAACTGGGCTTCGACCTATTGGTCCACATCAACGAGGACGGCGTGCGGCAGGGGATCGGGCCGTTCACGCACGGCTCCAACACGCATACGCATGTGATGAAGACGGTGGCGCTGCGGCAGGCGCTCGACAAATACAAGTTCGACGCCGCCTTCGGCGGCGCGCGGCGCGACGAAGAGAAGTCGCGCGCCAAGGAGCGCATCTTCTCGTTCCGCGACGCCAACCACGCCTGGGACCCGAAGAACCAGCGGCCGGAAATGTGGAAGATCTACAATACGCGCGTTTCGCCGGGCGAATCGATCCGCGTCTTTCCGCTCTCCAACTGGACCGAGCTGGACATCTGGCAATATATCCGCCGCGAGGACATTCCGATCGTGCCGCTCTATTTCGCCAGGCGCCGGCCTGTGGTCGAGCGCGACGGCATGCTCATCCTCGTCGATGACGACCGCATCAAATTGCAGCCGGGCGAGGTGGTGCAGGAGCGTATGGTGCGTTTTCGCACGCTGGGCTGCTACCCGCTGACCGGGGCGATCGATTCGGACGCCGACACGCTCGACGCGATCGTGGAGGAGATGCTGCTCGCCCGCACGTCGGAGCGGCAGGGCCGCCTCATCGACCGCGACGAGACCGGCTCGATGGAGAAGAAGAAGCGCGAGGGATATTTCTGATGGCGCGCGCGGCGAATCTGGCCATCGTGGCCGTGGAAAACAGCGAGCCGGAGGCGGAACAGCCCGTCGCCGCTGCGGTGCCGACCAAGTCGCTGCTGCGGTTCCTCACCTGCGGCTCGGTGGATGACGGGAAGTCGACCCTGATCGGACGGCTTCTCTACGACACCAAGCTGATCTTCGAGGACCAGCTTGCGACGCTGGAACGCGACTCGCGCCGGCATGGCACGACCGGCGCCGACATGGACCTCGCCCTTCTGGTCGACGGGCTGGAGGCCGAGCGTGAGCAGGGCATCACCATCGACGTCGCCTACCGCTTCTTCGCCACGGAAAAGCGGAAGTTCATCGTCGCCGACACGCCGGGCCACGAGCAATATACGCGCAACATGGCGACGGGGGCCTCGACGGCCGACCTCGCCATCGTGCTCGTCGATGCGCGGCAGGGCATATTGCGCCAGACGCGCCGCCATGCCTTCATCGCCTCGCTGCTGGGCATCCGGCATCTGGTGCTGGCGATCAACAAGATCGACCTGATCGACTACGATCAGGCGAAGTTCAACCGCATCGCGGCGGATTTCCGCCAGTTCGCGGCCGATCTCGGCTTCAGGACTTTGGTGCCGATCCCGATCTCGGCCCGCTACGGCGACAATGTCTCGGCGCGTTCCGACAAGCTCGGCTGGTATGCCGGCCCGACGCTTCTGGAGCATCTTGAGGAGATCGACGTCGAGGAGGACCTGCGCGCCAAGCCCTTCCGCCTGCCGATCCAGTATGTGAACCGGCCGAACCTCGATTTCCGCGGCTTCTGCGGCACGATCGCCGCCGGCATGATCGCCGTGGGCGATCCGGTCGTGGCGGCGAAGTCGGGGAAGGTGTCGGCCGTCAAGCGCATCCTCACGCCGCATGGCGACGCGGATCAGGCGGTCGAGGGCGAGGCGGTGACCATCCTGCTCGCCGACGAGATCGAGCTGTCGCGCGGCAACATGCTGGTGGCGCCCTCGGCGCGCCCGCATCTGGCCGACCGCTTCTCCGCCCGGCTGGTCTGGTTCGACGAGAACGCCCTGCTGCCCGGCCGCTCCTACATATTGCGGACCGAGACGGACCAGACCAACGCGACCGTGACGGAGCTCGCGGCCCGCATCGACGTGAACAGTTTCGCGCGCGAGCAGGCGGATGCGCTGGCGATGAACGAGATCGGCGAGGTGTCGATCTCGACGCAGTGGCCGGTCGTCTTCGACGGCTTCGCCGACAACCGCACCACCGGCTCCTTCATCCTGATCGACCGCGTGAGCAATGCGACCGTCGGCGCCGGCCTGATCGGCGAGCCCGTGCGCGGGGCGGGTAATATACACCTCCAGTCGCTCGACATCGACAAGGTGGCGCGCGCCGCGCAGAAGGGGCAGGAGCCGCGCGTGCTGTGGTTCACCGGCCTGTCGGGCTCCGGCAAGTCCACCATCGCGAACCTGCTGGAGAAGAAGCTTCACGCCGCCGGCCGGCACACCTACCTGCTCGACGGCGACAATATCCGACACGGGCTGAACAGCGATCTCGGCTTCTCCGACGCGGACCGGGTGGAGAACATCCGTCGCGTCGCCGAGGTGGCGAAGCTGATGGCGGATGCGGGGTTGATCGTGCTGGTCTCCTTCATCTCGCCGTTCCGCGCGGAACGGGACATGGCGCGCCGCCTCCTGCCCGAGGGCGAGTTCATCGAGGTTTTCGTGGATACGCCGCTGGACGAATGCGCCCGGCGCGACCCGAAGGGGCTCTATGCCAAGGCGCTGCGCGGCGAGATCCGCAATTTCACCGGACTCGATTCGCCTTATGAGGCGCCGGAACGGCCGGACATCCATCTGCCGACGCTGGGACGCACGCCGGAGGACCTTGCCGAGGCGGTGCTGGCGGCAATCAGCCGCAGCGACAGGAACGAAGAGTTCCACGACGGTGCCGGTATCTGACGGGATGCGGCTGGCGCCTCGGCGCGCCGCCGATTAAGGGATTTCATCCCGCAGGCACGGCGCAGGACGATGACGGATACGGACGACCGATTGCTGGCAGCCTTCGAGGCGGCCGCGCTGAAGGCGGGGCGGCTCGTCCTCGACGCGTTCCGGGGCGACTGCGCCGTCGAAACCAAGCCCGACCTGTCGCCGGTGACCTGGGCCGACCGGGAAGCGGAGCGGATCATCCTCGCCGGCCTCGCCGAGGCATGTCCGCAATATCCCGTCGTGGCCGAGGAGGCCGCGAGCGCCGGCATCATGCCCGAGACGCCCGGCGAGACGTTCCTGCTGGTCGATCCGCTGGACGGCACGAAGGAATTCGTCGGCAAGAACACCGATTTCACGGTGAACATCGCGCTGGTCCGCCACGGCGTTCCGGTCATCGGCATCGTCTACGCGCCGGCGCGGAAGGCCTATTGCGCCGGCCGGCCGGGACGCGCGCGGCTGGTTCATCTGGACGATGCCTTTGCGACCGTGTCGGACAAAGAAATCGCCGTCAGGGATCCCGCCCGGCCGCTGAAGATCGTCGCCAGCCGCTCGAACCGGACGGCGGAAACTGATGCCTATATCGCGCGCTATCCCGGCGCGGAGATCGTCTCCGTCGGCTCGTCGCTGAAATTCCTCATGCTGGCGGCGGGACAGGCCGATCTCTACCCGCGTTTCGGGCGCACCATGCAATGGGACACGGCGGCCGGCGATGCCGTGCTGCGCGCCGCGGGCGGCACCGTGACGACCGTGGCCGGCCTGCCGCTGACCTACGGCCCCCGCGAAGGCACCGGCGACGATCCTTTCGCCAATCCCTGGTTCATCGCCTCGACGGGCAGGGTTCCCGACGCGGCCTAGTTCTTCTTCACGAACGAAATCACAGTGTCGATGATGCGGTCCTGATCGTCCTTGCTGAGATACGGGTGCATGGGCAGGCACAGGATCTCCTTCGGCAGCGCTTCGGAGACCGGCAATCCGCCCGGCGTGCGGGGGAAGCGGCTGTAGGCATCCTGCAGGTGCAGCGGCTTCACATAGTAGATGACGCTCGGAATGCCTGCGGTCTGGAGATGCGCCTTCAAGCCGTCGCGCACGGGGGTTTCGATCGCGTATTGCGCCCATGCGGAACGCGCGCCCTGCGGCAGATGCGGCACCTTCACATAGCCGCGCAGCCCGTCGCTGTAGCGCTTCGCGACAGCGTCGCGCTCCGCCATCTCCTCTTCGAGGATGGCGAGCTTTTCCAGCAGGACCGCTGCCTGGATCGTGTCCAGCCGCGAATTGATGCCGACATGGATGTTGTCGTATTGCGTCTCGCCCTTGCCGTGGAAGGCGAAGGAGCGCAGGCGCTCTGCGAAGTCGCCGTCATTGGTGAACATGGCGCCGCCGTCGCCATAGCAGCCGAGCGGCTTGGCCGGATAGAAGCTTGTCGAGCCGACCTTGCCGAAGGAGCCGAGCTTGCGGCCGCCGATCGTGCCGCCGATGGACTGGGCGGCGTCCTCGATCACGAACAGGCCGTCGCGCGCCGCGATCGCCTCGATTGCCGCATAGTCGGCAGTGAGGCCGAAAAGATCGACCGGGATGATCGCCTTGGGCGTCAGCCGGCCTTCCTTCTTCACCGCCGCGATAGCGGCTTCGAGGCTGGCGATGTCGATATTGTAGGTATCGGGATCGACGTCCACGAAGACCGGCTCCGCCTTGACCAGCGCCACGACCTCGGCGGTGGCGGCGAAGGTGAAGCTGGGCACGAAGACCGCATCGCCGGGACCGACGCCGCTGGCATGGAGAGGCAGAAGCAGGGCATCCGTGCCGTTGGCGCAGGCGACCACATGCGACACGCCGACATAGTCGGCCAGGCGTTTTTCGAGCTCGGTCACTTCGGGGCCGAGGATGTAGCGGCCGCTCTCCACCACCTTGAGGATGGCCTTGTCGAGCCTGTCGCCGATGCGTTTGCGCTGTGCGCCGAGATCGATGAACTGCATGGATTCGCTTTCGGTGCCCGCGAAGGGCCTGTTTTCATGATGCGCGCGCAGTAACAGAGATATGGCGGTCGCGGAAGTGCGGTGTCGTTGCGAATGGCGATTGCCTGCCGGCGAGGTGTGCCGCTATGGTTCCTGCGCATCAGCGAACCATCCACAAGCCGTGATTCACGCGGCATCCAATCGGCTGAGGGAGGCGGCCACGCGAAGGGGGATTTTCCTCGTGCCGGTTCTATCGAACGACAACATTGCCGCAAAACCCACCGACACCACCGGCCTCGCCGGCGAAATCCTGTCGGCGCTGACCTATCGCGTCGGCAAGGAGTCGAGCATCGCGACGCGCCACGACTGGCTCAACGCCACCACGAAGGTGGTGCGGGACCGGATGGTGGACCGCTGGATCGCCTCGACCAAGCGCACCTATGAACAGCACGGCAAGCGTGTCTATTATCTCTCGCTGGAATTCCTGATCGGCCGGCTGATGCGCGACGCCGTGTCGAATCTCGGCCTGATGGACGAGCTGCGCGCCGCGCTGACGGAGCTCGGCGTCGATTTCGACATCATCGCCGCGCTGGAGCCCGACGCCGCGCTCGGCAATGGCGGCCTCGGGCGGCTCGCCGCATGCTTCATGGAATCCATGGCGAGCGTGGACATCCCCGCCCATGGCTACGGCATCCGCTATGTGCACGGCCTGTTCCGGCAGGAAATATCCGACGGCTGGCAGGTCGAGCTGCCCGACACATGGCTCGACCATGGCGATCCCTGGGAGTTCGGGCGGCGCGAGCGCTCCATCGAGATCGGCTTCGGCGGCATGGTCGAGATGGTCAATGGCGAGGGCGACACGGAGCCGAAATATGTCTGGAAGCCGCAGGAGCGCGTGCTCGCCGTGGCCTATGACACGCCGGTGGCCGGCTGGCGTGGCAGGCGCGTCAACACGCTGCGGCTGTGGTCGGCGATGCCCGTCGATCCGATCCTGCTCGACGCCTTCAACGCGGGCGACCATCTGGGCGCGCTGCGCGAGAGCAACAAGGCCGAGAGCCTGACGCAGGTGCTCTATCCGGCCGACACCACGCCGGCCGGGCAGGAGCTGCGGCTGCGGCAGGAATATTTCTTCTCCGCCGCCTCGCTGCAGGATATCGTGCATCGCCACCTGCACCAGTATGGCGAGCTCCATTCGCTGCCCGACAAGGCGGCGATCCAACTCAACGACACCCATCCGGCGGTGTCGGTGGCCGAGCTGATGCGGCTGCTGACCGACATTCACGAGATCGATTTCGATGCCGCCTGGGACATCACCCGCCGCACATTCTCCTACACCAACCACACGCTGCTGCCCGAGGCGCTGGAAAGCTGGCCGGTGCCGCTGTTCGAGCGCCTGCTGCCGCGCCATATGCAGATCGTCTATGCGATCAATGCGAAGCTGCTGCGCGAGGCGCGGCAGGAGAAAGGGTTCGACGACGGCGAGATCAGCGCCGTCTCGCTGATCGACGAGAACGGCGAGACGGCGCGTGCGCATGGGCAATCTCGCCTTCGCCGGCTCGCATTCTGTCAACGGTGTGTCGGCGCTGCACACGGAACTGATGAAGAAGACGGTGTTCGCCACCTTCCACAAGCTCTATCCCGACCGGATCAACAACAAGACCAACGGCATCACCCAGCGCCGCTGGCTGATGCAGTGCAATCCGGGCCTGACCGCGCTGGTGCGCGACACGATCGGCGACGCATGGCTGGACGATTTCGACAGGTTGCGCGACCTCGACGCCCATGCCGCCGATGCCGGCTTCCAGCAGGCATTCGCGGCGGTGAAGCGGGCCAACAAGGAGCGGCTGGCAAATCTGGTGCGGGAGCGCACGGGCGTACGGCTCGACCCGTCCGCCCTGTTCGACATCCAGGTCAAGCGCATCCACGAATACAAGCGCCAGCTCCTGAACATCATCGAGGCGGTGGCGCTGTACGACGAGATGCGCTCGCATCCCGAGCGCGACTGGGTGCCGCGCGTGAAGCTCTTCGGCGGCAAGGCGGCGCCGACCTATCACAACGCCAAGCTGATCATCAAACTGGCGAACGACGTGGCGCGTGTCATCAACAGCGACCCCTCGGTGCGCGGATTGCTCAAGGTCGTCTTCGTACCGAACTACAATGTCAGCATGGCCGAGGTGATGATGCCGGCCGCCGACCTGTCGGAGCAGATATCGACGGCGGGCCTGGAGGCATCCGGCACGGGCAACATGAAGTTCGCGCTCAACGGCGCCGTCACCATCGGCACGCTGGACGGCGCCAATGTCGAGATCCGCGAGCAGGTGGGCGAGGAGAACATCGTCATCTTCGGGCTGACGGCGGCGCAGGTGATGGAGCGGCAGGCCAACGGCTACTCGCCGCGTGCCGTGATCGAGGGATCGCCGGAACTGTCGCAGGCGCTCAACGCCATCGCGTCCGGCGTTTTCTCCCCCGACGATCGCGACCGTTACCGCGACCTGATCGGCGGGCTTCACGACCACGACGCGTTCATGGTCGCCGCCGATTTCGATGCCTATGCCGCCGCGCAGCGCAAGGTCGATGCGATATGGCGCGACCAGCCGGCATGGAACGCGATGGCGATCCGCAACACCGCGCGGATGACATGGTTCTCGTCGGACCGCGCCATCAGGCAATATGCCGCCGACATATGGAAGGTGCCCGCATGAGGCTCACGCCGGTCACCGCACGCCGGGAGCGGGAATGAGCCGCAGCGTCGCGAACGGGCCGGCTGAGACGCTGACGGACGCGTCCGACATCGCGGCGATCGTCGCCGGCCGCCATGGCAATCCCTTCGCGGTGATGGGGGTGCAGGAACATGCGGGCCGGCTCGTCGCGCGCTGCTTCATTCCGGGCGCGGAGGAGGTGACCGCCTTCACGCTGGCGGGCAAGGAAGCGGGGCGGCTCGCCCTGCGCGACGATGCGGGCTTCTTCGACGGGCCGCTGCGCCTCCGCACGCGCCAGCCGCTGCGCTACCGCGCCCGCAATGCGGGCGGCGAATGGTGGGTGGGCGACGCCTATTCATTCGGCCCGGTGCTGGGGCCGCTGGACGACTATTTCATCGGCGAGGGATCGCATCTGCGCCTCTTCGACAAGCTCGGCGCGCATCTGATCCGCCATGAGGGCGCCGACGGCGTTCATTTCGCCGTCTGGGCGCCGAACGCGCGGCGCGTCTCGGTGGTCGGCGATTTCAACGCCTGGGACGGCCGCCGCAACGCGATGCGCCGGCGGGTCGACAACGGCATCTGGGAAATCTTCGTGCCCGACCTGGGCGCCGGACACAGCTACAAGTTCGAGATCGTCGGGCCGGACGGCAAGGTGCTGCCGCTCAAGGCCGACCCCTTCGCCTTCCGCTCCGAACTGCGCCCCGCCACCGCCTCGCTGACGGCGCAGCCTCTGGAGCATGACTGGGGCGACGACGCGCATCGCGCCTTCTGGCGCGCGGCCGATCCGCGACGCCTGCCCATGTCGATCTATGAGGTCCATGCCGGCTCGTGGCAGCGCGACGAACATGGCGGCTTCCTCTCATGGGACCAGTTGGCCGACCGGCTGATCCCCTATGTGGCCGATATGGGGTTTACCCATATCGAGTTCCTGCCGATCAGCGAATATCCCTACGATCCCTCATGGGGCTACCAGCCGACGGGCCTCTATGCGCCGACGGCGCGTTTCGGCGGGCCGGAAGGTTTCGCCCGCTTCGTCGATGGCGCGCACCGGGCTGGGATATCGGTGATCCTCGACTGGGTGCCTGCGCATTTCCCCACCGATGCGCATGGGCTCGCCCGCTTCGACGGGACGGCGCTCTACGAGCATGCCGATCCGCGCAGGGGCTTTCACCCCGACTGGAACACGGCGATCTACAATTTCGGCCGCCGCGAGGTCAGCGCCTTCCTCGTCAACAACGCGCTCTACTGGGCCGAGAAATTCCATGTCGACGGGCTGCGGGTCGATGCGGTGGCCTCGATGCTCTACCTCGACTATTCGCGCAAGGAAGGCGAATGGGTGCCCAACGAGAAGGGCGGCCGTGAGAATCTGGAGGCGGTGGCGTTCCTGCGGCGCATGAACACGGCGCTCTATGGCCGCCATCCCGGCGTCGTCACCATCGCCGAGGAATCCACCTCATGGCCGAAAGTGTCCCACCCGGTGCATGAGGGCGGGCTGGGCTTCGGCTTCAAGTGGAACATGGGTTTCATGCACGACACGCTGGCCTACATGTCGCGCGAGCCGGTGCATCGCCGGCACCACCATGACGAGATCACTTTCGGCCTGCTCTATGCTTTCTCGGAGAATTTCGTCCTGCCGCTCAGCCATGACGAGGTCGTCCACGGCAAGAAGAGCCTGGTCGAGAAGATGGCGGGGGACGACTGGCAGAAGTTCGCGAACCTTCGCGCCTTCTACGCGTTCATGTGGGGCTATCCGGGCAAGAAGCTTCTCTTCATGGGTCAGGAATTCGCGCAGCGGCGGGAGTGGAGCGAGGAGCGGGCGCTGGATTGGGACCTGCTGGAGAGGCCGTCGCATGAAGGCGTGCGGCTGCTGCTGCGTGATCTGAACCGGCTCTACCGCACCGAACCCGCGCTGCATGCGCGCGATTGCGAGGGCGAGGGGTTCCGCTGGCTGATCGCCGACGACAAGCGCAATTCCGTTTTCGCCTGGCTGCGTCTCGCTCCCGATGCCGCGCCGATCGCGGTGGTGAGCAACTTCACCCCCGTCCCGCGCCACGGCTACCGGGTGCCGCTGCCGAGCGCGGGTGTCTGGCGCGAAATTCTCAATTCGGATGCGACGGCCTATGGCGGGAGCGGCGCGGGCAATGAAGGCGAGGTGCTGGCGCGGCAGACGCCGGACGGCATCCATGCCGAGATGACGCTGCCGCCGCTGGCGACGATCATGTTGCAGCAGGGCGGCGGTCGATAATAGGGAGGGGAGACATGGCAACAATGATCAGCAGGCCGCTGTCGCGCGAGGCGATGGCCTATGTGCTCGCCGGCGGGCGCGGCAGCCGGCTCAACGAGCTGACCGACCGGCGCGCCAAGCCGGCGGTCTATTTCGGCGGCAAGACGCGCATCATCGACTTCGCGCTCTCCAACGCGCTCAATTCGGGCATCCGCCGCATCGGCGTGGCGACGCAATACAAGGCCCATTCGCTGATCCGCCACCTCCAGCGCGGCTGGAACTTCTTCCGCACCGAGCGCAATGAGAGCTTCGACATCCTGCCCGCCAGCCAGCGCGTGTCGGAAACGCAGTGGTACGAGGGCACGGCGGATGCCGTGTGGCAGAACGCCGACATTCCCGAAGGGCTTTCGGTCGGCTTCGATGCCGCGCTCGACGCCCAGCGCTTCCGCCGCTCGAGCGGCGGGGTCTGCCTGATCACGCAGGACATGATCGATCGGCTCGAGGGATGACGCTGAAAGTCCTGTCGGTCGCCTCCGAGATGGTGCCGCTGGTGAAGACCGGCGGGCTTGCCGACGTGGTGGGCGCCCTGCCGCGGCCGCTGGCCGCGCTGGGCGTGGAGATGCGGGTGTTCCTGCCAGGCTATCCCGACGTCATCGCGGCGGCGGAGCGGCGCAAGCGGCTGCACCGCTATGACGACCTGTTCGGCGGCCGCGCCGACATCGTCGGCGCCGAGATCGCGGGAACGAGGCTGTTCTGCCTCGACGCGCCGCATCTCTTCGACCGGCCGGGCGGCCCCTACGCCCAGCCGGGCGGCGGGGACTGGCCCGACAACTGGCGGCGCTTCGCCGCCTTCAGCCGCGCCGCCGCCGACCTTGCCGGCGGCCGCATCGCGGGATGGCGGGCCGACCTGCTGCATACCCATGACTGGCAGGCGGCGATGGCGCCGGCATATCTGCGCTACGACGGCAGCAGCCTGCCCTCGGTGCAGACCGTGCACAACCTCGCCTTCCAGGGCCAGTTCGGCGCGGGAATCTTCGGCGAGCTCGGCCTGCCGCCGGAAGCCATGGCGCTGGACGGCGTGGAATATTACGGCGGCGTCGGCTTCCTCAAGGCCGGGCTCCAGACCGCATCCGCGATCACCACGGTGAGCCCGACCTACGCGCAGGAGATCCGCACCGGCGCCTTCGGCATGGGGCTCGACGGGCTGATCAACCAGCGTGCCGGCGTGCTGCACGGCATACTGAACGGCGTCGATACCGCCGAATGGGACCCCGCGACCGACGCCGCGCTCGCCGCGCGCTATTCGGCGCGGACCTTGCGCGGCCGCGACGCCAACCGGCGCGCGGTGGAGAGCCGTTTCGGGCTGGAGCGCGCCGGCGGGCCGCTCGCCTGCGTGATCAGCCGGCTGACATGGCAGAAGGGCATGGACCTGCTCGTGGCGCGCATCGAGGAGATCGTCGCGGCCGGCGTGCGGCTGGCAGTTCTGGGCTCGGGCGACCATGCGCTGGAGGGCGCGCTGCTGGCAGCGAGCGCGCGCCACCGGGGCCGGGTGGGCGTGGTCGTTGGCTATGATGAGCCGCTGTCGCACCTGATGCAGGGCGGCTGCGACGCGATCCTCGTCCCGTCGCGCTTCGAGCCCTGCGGCCTGACGCAGCTCTACGGGCTGCGCTACGGCTGCGTGCCGCTGGTGGCGCGCACCGGCGGCCTCGCCGACACGGTGATCGACGCCAACGAGGCGGCAATCGCGGCCAGCGCGGCCACCGGCATCCTGTTCCAGCCCGACCATGCGGACGCGCTTGCCGAAGCCGTGCGCCGCATGGCGCGGCTCCATGCCGACCGCGCCGTGTGGACGGGGTTGCAAAAGGCGGGGATGCGCACAGATGTGTCGTGGGACAGGAGCGCGGCGCGCTACGCCGCGCTCTACCGCAGCCTTGTACCCGGAGGATGACCGCGCGATGAAGCGAACCGTGGCGACCAAGCCCTACCCCGACCAGAAGCCCGGAACCTCAGGCCTGCGCAAGAAGGTGCCGGTCTTTCAGCAGGAGAATTATCCCGAAAACTTCATCCAGTCGGTGTTCGACGCGCTGGACGGCTTCGCCGGCAAGACGCTGGTGATCGGCGGCGACGGGCGCTTCTACAATCGCGAGGTGATCCAGAAAGCGATCCGCATGGCGGCGGCGAACGGCTTCGGCAGTGTCATCGTCGGGCAGGGCGGCATCCTGTCCACGCCGGCCGCCTCCAACGTGATCCGCAAATACGGTGCCTTCGGCGGGCTCGTGCTCTCGGCCAGCCACAATCCCGGCGGGCCGCACGAGGATTTCGGCATCAAGTACAATATCGGCAATGGCGGCCCGGCGCCCGAGCGCATCACCGAGGCGATCTTCGCGCGCAGCAAGGCGATCGACCGCTACTACACGGTGGATGCCGGCGACATCGACCTCGACGCGATCGGCCGGCAGGCCGTGGACGGCATGGAGGTCGAGGTGATCGACCCGGTCGCAGACTATGCCGCGCTGATGGAGACGCTGTTCGACTTCGGAGCCATAAGCGAGCTCTTCGCCGGCGGCTTCCGCATGGTGTTCGACGCCATGCACGCGGTGACCGGTCCCTATGCGACGGAAATCCTCGAACGGCGCCTCGGCGCGCCGGCGGGCACGGTGCGCAACGGCGTGCCGCTGCCGGATTTCGGCGGGCACCATCCCGACCCGAACCTCGTGCATGCGCGCGAGCTCTACGAGCTGATGATGTCGCCCGACGCGCCCGATTTCGGTGCCGCCTCGGACGGCGATGGCGACCGCAACCTGATCATCGGCCGCGGCATCTTCGTCACCCCGTCGGACTCTCTCGCCGTGCTGGCGGCCAACGCCCATCTGGCGCCGGGCTATGCGGCGGGGCTGAAGGGCATCGCCCGCTCCATGCCGACGAGCGCGGCGGCCGACCGCGTGGCCGAAAAGCTCGGCATCGGCATGTACGAGACGCCGACCGGCTGGAAGTTCTTCGGCAACCTGCTCGATGCGGGGCTTGCCACCATCTGCGGCGAGGAAAGCGCCGGGACGGGCTCCGACCATGTGCGCGAGAAGGACGGGCTGTGGGCCGTGCTTCTGTGGCTGAACATCCTTGCCGCACGCCGGCAGGGCGTGAAGGAGATCGTGACCGGACATTGGGCCGAGTACGGCCGCAACTATTATTCCCGCCACGACTACGAGGGTGTGGAGACGGCCGCCGCCGATGCGCTCATGGCCGGGCTGCGCAGCCGCCTTTCCGTGCTGCCGGGTCTCAAATTCGCCGGCCTCGTGGTCGAGGCGGCGGACGACTTTGCCTATCACGACCCGGTGGACGGCTCGGAAAGCACCGGGCAGGGGATCAGGGTGCTGTTCACGGGAGGATCGCGCGTGGTGTTCCGGCTCTCGGGCACGGGCACCTCGGGCGCGACGATCAGGGTCTATGTCGAGCGCTACGAGCCCGATCCCGGCGAGCACGACATCGAGACGCAGGCCGCGCTCGCCGACCTGATCGCCGCCGCGGAGGAGATCGCGGGCATCCGCAGCCATACGGGCCGCGACGCGCCGACAGTCATCACGTGAAGGCCGGCGCCGGCGCCGCACCGGAACCGAAGCTCGGGGCCTTCCGCGAGGCGCGCGGCGTGCGCTTTTCGGTCTGGTCCGGCGCGGCTGAACGGGTCTGGGTGTCTCTCTTCGATCCGGAGGGCAAGCGGGAGACGGCCCGTCACGAACTGACGCGGGACCAGGACGGCGTTTTCACCGCGCTTGTCGCGGATGAGGCGGAAGGCACGCGCTACGGTTTTCGCGCCGACGGCCCCTACGACCCGCCGAGCGGTCTCTGGTTCGATCCGGAAAAGCTCCTGATGGACCCCTATGCGCTGGCGATCGACCGGCCCTATGCCTACGACGCCCGTCTCGCCGCGCCGCGCGCGGCCGGCATCGACACCGCGCCGCTGATGCCGAAGGCGATTGCGACGGCGCTGCCCACACCGCTGCCGCTCGCGCGGCCGATGTGGCGGGATGGCGGGCTGGTCTACGAGGTGGCGGTGCGGGCCTTTTCGATGCGGCATCCGGACGTGCCGGTGGCGCAGCGCGGCACGATTGCCGCGCTGGCGCATCCGGCGGTGATCGCGCATCTGCAGCGCATCGGCGTCGGCGCGGTGGAGCTGATGCCCATCGCCGCCTGGATCGACGAGCGCCACCTGCCGCCGCTCGGCCTGCGCAATGCCTGGGGCTACAATCCGGTGGGCTTCATGGCGCTCGACCCGCGGCTCGCGCCGGGCGGGCCGGCCGAGCTGCGCGCAACGGTGGCGGCGCTGCACGACGCCGGCATCGGCGTGCTGCTCGACGTGGTGTTCAACCACACCGGCGAAAGCGATGCGCTGGGGCCGACGCTCAGCCTGCGCGGGCTCGACAATCGCGCCTATTACCGCCATGCGCCCGACGGCACCCTGGTGAACGACACCGGCACCGGCAACACGCTGGCCTGCGACCATCCGGCCGTGCGGCGGCTGGTGCTGGACGCGATGCGCCATTTCGTGGCGCAGGCCGGCATCGACGGCTTCCGCTTCGACCTTGCGCCGGTGCTCGGCCGCGGGCCGGACGGGTTCGATGCGCAGGCGCCGCTGCTGCGGGAAATGCTGGAGGATCCGGTGCTGGGCTCCCGCGTGCTGATCGCCGAGCCGTGGGACATCGGGCCGGGCGGCTACCAGCTCGGCAACTTCCCGCCGCCGTTCCGCGAATGGAACGACCGCTATCGCGACGACGTGCGCCGCTTCTGGCGCGGCGACCACGGCATGATCGGCGCGCTGGCCACGCGCCTGTCGGGCTCGTCGGACATCTTCCGGCGCTCGGGCGATGCGACGCGCACGGTGAACTTCATCGCCGCCCATGACGGCATGACGCTGCGCGACCTCGCCTCCTATGCGCACAAGCACAATCACGCCAACGGCGAGGACAATCGCGACGGCCAGCACGACAACCTGTCGTGGAACAACGGCGTCGAGGGTCCCTCGGTCGATCCGGCCGTCGCCGCAGCCCGGCTGCGCGACATCAAGGCGCTGCTGTCCACCCTCTTCGCCTCGCGCGGCGCGATCATGCTCACGGCCGGCGACGAGTTCGGCCGCACCCAGCATGGCAACAACAACGCCTATGCGCTGGACGACGAGACCGTGTGGCTCGACTGGCTGCACCGCGACCGCGTGCTGGAGGACCACGTCGCGGCGCTGGCGGGGCTGCGGGCGGCGTTCGATATGCTGCGCGGCTGCGATTTCCTGTCCACGGAGGCGGCCCCTTCGGCCGCATGGCTGCGCGAGGATGGCGAGCCCATGACGGTCGCGGACTGGGAGGATGCCGGACGCCGCGCCTGCGCGCTCGTGCTGGAAGGCGCGGGCGGCGCGCTCGCGATCCTCGTGAACGGCGGCAGGGAGGAGGCCCGCTTCGTCCTGCCCGAACGCGCGGGCGGATGGTACGCACGCATCGATGCGAGGCGGGAGGAGGAGAACCTGTTCGCCGTCGCCGCACGCGGCGTCGGCTTCGCGGCTTCGGCCGGAGAGGACATGCCACCCGCGGTTGACTACTGGACCAGCACCGGCGCGCCGCAGCGGGCGCCGTGAACCCTGATGTCGGCTTCGCCGAGCGAGATGCCGAGCGTGCCCAGCACGCCGGAGAGCACCGTGTCCAGCAATGGGGTCGCCGCCATGAGCGTCGTGCGCAGCGTACCCGCGAGAATCTGGCCGAGGCCGAGATCGATGCCGGCGAGCTGGACGTTGACCTGCAGCGTATCGAGCAGCGAGCCGGTCAGCGACTGCGTGAAATCGCGCGTGGCGACCTGCTTGACCGTGCCGGCCGCGATGTCGGCGGCGGTGAAGGTCAGCGGCTGCGCGGAAAGATTTGAAATCGCCAGATTTGCCGAGCCGGTCACCGTGACCGCCGGCAGGGTGACCAGCGGGGCCGGGTTGATGGGTACCGGCCGGGAGAAATCGGCGATGCGCGCGGGCGGCACATCGGCGAGCTTCACCGCCGCGACGCCCGGCCAGCCATGGACGGTGACGCGCGCGCTGCTCGCGCGCCCGTCGGCACAGCTCACCGAGCCGAGCCGCGCCTGGCCGCTGGCGATCTCGACATAGAGCGGCACCTTGATCAGCTTGCCGAGAAGGCCGCCCGGCCCGTCGATCTGCGCGACGAGGCTGAGGCGCGTCTGCGCGGTGTGGACGATGTCGCCGGTCTGGCCGACCCGCAGCCAGCCCGAGCCCTGCGGTGGCTCGCCGATGCCGAGCACGAGCGACACCGAGGCAAGGCCCGGCAGGCCGAGCGAGAGGTTGGTCGAGACCTGCCGCGATCCGTCCGCGACCGCGACCAGTGCGGCGACACTGATGAGCTCCATCACGGAAAGGTGCGGATCGCCGGCAGGTCTCGCGGCGCCGGGCGGCGTGACGCGGCGCGGGCCAAGGTCGATCAGGTCGCGCAGCCGCACCTTTGGCGACGCGTTGCCCAGTTGCTGCGACAGCTTGCGCAGCGAGGCCGCGACCCCGACCTCAAGGCCGCCGATACGGGCCAGTTCGGCGGCGATGGCGCCCAGCGACAATTCGGCGTCCAGCACGTCCTCATAGGTCGCGGCGTCGAGGGCAAGGTTCGTGTTCAGCGCATCGAGGAAGGCGAACAGCGAGACGTCGGCCGAGACCAGCGACCGATAGTCCATGACCGAGAGGTTGATCGTGCTGCCGGTCAGGGCGCCGAGCAGCTGGTTGGCGATGCCGCCGTCGAGCCGCGCCAGCCGCGACCCGATCGAGAAGGCGGCCTCGGGCGTGCTGGCTCCGATGGCGCTGGTGCCGATCTGCGGCGGGCCGCGGAAGAAGCCGGCGAAGTAGAGGCTGCCCAGCTTGCGCGCGCGGACGCGCACGCTGTTTCCGGTGGCCGGCGCCGCGGCGAAGCGTGCCTGCGGCGGAAGGTTCGACAAGGGACTGTAGGTGCCCCGCGTGATCTCGACTTCGACGGTTCCGTCCTGCAAGCCATCGCCGGGAAGGCCGGAGGCGAAGGAGACGAAGCGGATGCGGGCCAGCCCGTTGTCGCTGAAGGTGTTGCGCACGATCGCCTCCGCGCGCGCCGGATCGGACGATGCCGCGATCGCGGCGAGGTCCGTCACCGCCTGCAATTCGCGCCGTTCGAGATTGAGCGTGCCCTGATCGACCGCGACCGCCGCCAGCGCCAGCACGACCGGCGCGGTTAGCGCCGTCAGCGTGGTGAAGTTGCCGCCGCTGTGCCGGCGCAGGCGCAGCAGGGAAGAGGTGAGTCGCTGCCTGCCGGTCATCGTCAGATGCCTCCCGCCCTGATCGTGGATCGCCGCTCGATGACTACGGTGGGCATCGGCAGGTCGGGAAGCAGCGACCAGATCGGAAGATGCCGCGCATCGTAGCGGACGGACACGACGAATTGCGCCGGATCGGCGGGACTCGGCGCGGCGGACACGCTGATCTGCGCCGGGTCGATGAAGGCATAGCCGCTCGCATTGCGGCTGATATAGCCTGTCGCGAGTGCGGCGCGCTCGGCCGCGTCCAGTCCGCCCACGGCGGTGCGGGCCGCGTCCGCGGTCAGTTGCTGCACGGCATGACTCGCGCCGAGATAGATCCCGTAGGCGGTCATGCCCGTCAGCATCAGCACGAAGAGCGGCGAGAGGATCGCGAATTCGACGGCCGACGTGCCGTGGCGATCGTGAACGAGACGGGTCTTCATCGAAGTCAAAACACCGCACCTCCCTGAGATTGTCGGAAAGCGAACTTCGAACCGGTTCAGCCGAACTAAACCATAGGTTGTATTAAAGGAAGGTTTACAACTTAAAGACCGGCTGACAGCGGGTCCGGCGGCCTGTAGCGTGCCGCCTCGGACAATCGGGGAGGGCGTTCATGTGCGAGGTTTGCGCAGCCAGGATCAGCGGATGGCAGGGATGGATCGATGTGCCGCACCCGGCGCAGGCCGGCGGCAGCGGGGAATGGTCGGACCTCGCCCATGTCATCACAGAGGAACTTTCCCGCGCACCTTCCTTTCCCCAGCCCCGGATCAGGCGCTTGCTGGAGCGGCCGCGCGACACCGCCAACGTGACCTCGGTCGACATGGTGGTCCATCACGGCACCCATGTCGACGCGCCGCGCCATCTCTTCAATGACGGACCGTCATTCGAGGAGATACCGCTGGAACGGCTCTACGGGCGCGGCGTGGTATGGCGCATCCACAAGGGTCCCTTTGCCCCGATCACCGTGGAAGACCTGGAGCAGGCGACGCCGAGGATGCGGCCGGGCGACATCGTGCTGATCGACACCGACTGGGCGCGGCGCATCAACACCGACGAATATGAGGACCATGCTTTCCTGACCGACGAGGCGGCCGGCTGGCTGGTGCGGCAGGGCGCGAAGCTCGTCGGGGTCGATTTCAGCTCGCCCGACCTGACGGCCCACCGCCGCCCGCAGGGCTTCAACTGGCCCGTTCACAACATCCTGCTGTCGAACGGCGTGCTGATCGCCGAACATGTGACGAACTATCAGCACCTCGCCGGCGAGGAGATCGAGGCGATGTTCCTGGGAATCAAGGTGACGCAGGGCGACGGCGCGCCGGCCCGCGTCATCGCGCGACCCTTGCGGTAGATATTCTGCCGGCGCCGCGCGGGATCCTGCCGCGTCGGCAAAACTCCTGCGTCGAATCCCTTGCGGTGACGCGCGTGCGACGATATAAGCCCGCCGTCTGGTCACGGAGTGTAGCGCAGCCTGGTAGCGCACATCGTTCGGGACGATGGGGTCGCAGGTTCAAATCCTGCCACTCCGACCAGCCGGCACAAGGCTTTCAGCCAGTGCGGAACCTTCTCTCCCGATCTTCGCGCAATGTTTCCGCAACGGGTCAGCGGGCAGCCGGGGCAGTAGACGCTGGAAGGGCGACCCCTGCCTTGGGGCCGGCCGCCCTTGTTCCGGTCAGTTCTGCTCGACGGACACGCCGTTGCGGTCGAGGCGGATTTCCACGCCGTCCGGCTTGGATTCCTCGCGCCATACATAGATGCCGAGGCCGATGACGACGACCACGAGCGCGCCGATGAGGAGATAGAGTTGATTCTGTTTCATGCGGATTCCTCTCCGTTGATATCCGTTCAGTAGTCGGGAATGCGCCGAAAGAAAATCGCCATGTCGGCACGGCGCCCGTCCGGCATGCGACTTTACGAATGACGGGTGCAGGCCCATTCTGGGGACGCTGGCAAAGGGAAGGATCATGACCGCATGCATCGTGGGCTGGGCCCACTCGCCGTTCGGCAAGGCGGAAGGAAAGTCGCTGGAGGACCTGATCGTCGCCGTGGCGACCGATGCGCTCCATCACGCCGGAATCGGCCCGGGCGATGTCGACGAGATCGTGCTGGGACACTTCAATGCCGGCTTCTCCGCCCAGGATTTCACCGCGAGCCTCGTGCTCCAGGCCGACGATCGCTTCCGCTTCAAGCCGGCGACGCGCGTGGAGAACGCCTGCGCGACCGGCTCGGTGGCGGTGCGGCAGGGCATCAGGGCGATCGCGGCGAAGGCGGCGCGGATCGTGCTGGTGGTCGGCGCCGAGCAGATGACGACGACGCCGGCGGCCGAGATCGGCCGCAACCTGCTGCGCGCCTCCTACCTGCCGGAGGACGGCGACACGCCGGCCGGTTTCGCCGGCGTGTTCGGCAAGATCGCGCAGGCCTATTTCCAGCGCTACGGCGACCAGTCCGACGCGCTGGCGATGATTGCGGCGAAGAACCATCGCAACGGCATGGACAATCCCTATGCGCAGATGCGCAAGGATCTCGGCTTCGATTTCTGCCGGCAGGAGAGCGAGAAGAACCCCTTCGTCGCCGGCCCGCTGAAGCGCACCGACTGCTCGCTGGTATCCGACGGCGCGGCGGCGGTGGTGCTGGCGGACGTGTCGACCGCGCTCGCCATGCGCCGCGCGGTGGCGTTCCGGGCCAATGCGCATGTGCAGGATTTTCTGCCGATGTCGAAGCGCGACATCCTCGCCATGGAGGGCTGTGCGCTGGCGTGGAAGCAGGCGCTTGCCGAAGCGCGGCTGGGGCTCGACGACCTGTCGCTGGTGGAGACGCATGACTGCTTCACCATCGCGGAACTGATGGAATACGAGGCGATGGGGCTGGCGCCGCCCGGCGGCGGCGCGCGCGTGGTGGCGGAGGGGATTACCGAAAAAGGAGGGCGCCTGCCGGTGAATCCCTCGGGCGGGCTCAAGGCCAAGGGGCATCCGATCGGTGCGACCGGCGTTTCCATGCATGCGCTCTGCGCGATGCAACTGACGGGCGAAGCCGGCGGCATGCAGGTTCCGGGCGCCACGCTGGCGGGCATCTTCAACATGGGCGGCGCGGCGGTGGCGAATTACGTCTCCATTCTGGAGCGCATCAGGTAGGCGCATTGCGCAACATTCACGGGGGCGGAATGGAAAATCCGGTGGTGGTGGAAGTGCTGCGCGGCGCGGTGGTGGAAAGCCGCCATCGCGGCGCGGCGGTGGCCTGCGATGCCGATGGCGGCGTGGTGCTGGCCTTCGGCGGCGTGGAACGACCGGTCTTCCCGCGCTCGGCGGTGAAGGCGATCCAGGCGCTGCCGCTGGTGGAATCCGGTGCCGCTGACGGTTATGCGCTGACGACGCGGGAACTCGCGCTCGCCTGCGCTTCCCATTCCGGCGAGGCGCGTCATACCGAGACGGCGGAAGGCATGCTGCGCAAGGCCGGCCTGTTGCCCGACGCGCTCGAATGCGGGGCGCATTGGCCGACCAGCCACAGGACAACGATCGCGCTTGCGCGCGAGGGCGGGCAGCCGTCGGGCCTTCACAACAACTGCTCCGGCAAGCATTCCGGCTTCCTCTGCGTCTGCTGCCATGAGGGCATCGACCATCGCGGCTATGTCGGCCGCACCCACCCGCTTCAGGAAATGGTGCGCGAGACGGTCGAGCAGGTGACGGGCGCGGCGCATGTGCCCGACATGTGCGGCACGGACGGCTGCTCGATACCGACCTATGCGGTGCCGCTGCGCAACCTCGCGCAAGGCTTTGCGCGCATGGCGACGGGGCAGGGGCTTTCGGCGGCCCGCGCGGCCGCCGCGCGACGGCTGATGGCCGCCTGCATGGCGGAGCCATGGTTCGTCGCGGGCACGAATCGGCACGATACGAAGATGATGGAGGCCGGCCGGGGACGGGTCTTCACCAAGACCGGCGCGGAAGGCGTATTCTGCGCCGCGCTGCCGCAGCAGGGGCTCGGCATCGCGCTGAAATGCGACGACGGGACCGCGAGGGCGGCGGAGGTGATGATCGCGGCGATCATCGAACGGCTGCTTGCGCCGCAGGACGAGATCGATCCGCGCCCGTTCTATGACCTCGCACGCCCGCAGTTGAGGAACTGGAACGGCATCGCCTTCGGCGCCATGCGTCCGGCGGGTCCGCTCATCGCGTGATGTCCCGAAAGAGGACAGGTTCTGTCGCAGCCGGGGAAGCCGGTGACATCGGCAGGGCCGTGGCGGCGACCAGGGCATGCCTCTGTCCAGCGCCGGCACATCCGGCTGCGACATGACCGCTACCCAGCAACCCGTGTGCCAGAGGACGCCAGCGCTTGCGGCTACCGTCGCGAATGCCTAATTTTCGGTTATGAGCAGGGCGTTCACCAACGAAGAGGACAATGAGGCCGTCGCCGATATCGGCGAAAGGCCGGTGAGCGAATACCGCAATCTGGTGACGCGCAAGGGGCTGGCGCAAATCGACGCCGAGATCACGCGGTTGCGCGGGGAACTGGCGAGAGCCGAGGCGGACGCCGACCGCGAGAAGATCGCGTTCGCCTCGCGCGACCTGCGCTACTGGAACGCGCGGCGCGAGACGGCGGAGCTTTCCGAACTCGAGAAAGACAGCGATGTCGTCCGCTTCGGCATGACGGTCCGCCTCGCGGAAGAGGACGGAGCGGAGAAGACATGGACGATCGTCGGCGAGGACGAGGCCGATCCTGCGAAGGGCTCGATCAGCCACGTTTCGCCGATGGCGCAGGCGCTGTTCGGCAAGAAGGCCGGCGATGTCGTGACGGTGAACGGGCGGGAGTGGGAGATCGTCTCCCTCTCGGTGCATAGCGACTGACCGCGCGAGCGGGAAGAACGCTATTCTCCGAGCGGCTGCGTGAAATCCTGCAGGAAGCGGACGATGCCCTGCTCATCGATCTCGCCCGCGGCGACGGCCATGACGAACGCATACACTGTTCCCTGATCGGCGGTCAGCTCATAGCCGTTCAGCAGCAGAAAAGTACCGGCAGCGACGATCGCGATCCGCTTGTTGCCATCCACGAAAGCATGATTGCGCGCCAGACCGAAGAGGTAGGCTGCGGCGAGGTCGTGGATGGTCGGTTCGCCATAGACGGTCTTGTTTTCAGCACGGGCCAGCGCCGATTCCAGCGCATTCTCATCGCGGAGGCCGGTTGCGCCGCCGTGGCGGCGCAACTGCTCCCCATGCATGGCTTCGATCGCCTGCCGGGTGAGAAAACGCCAGTTCATTCGGCGAGCTTCTGCAGCGCGACCTTGTACTTGTCCATGAATTTGCGCGCAGCCGCCATCTGGTCGTCGAAAGACGTGTCCGCCGGCTTCAGCGAAAGCCCGTCGGACAGTTCGGTCAGGACGAGGGTATCGCCCGCCTTGACGTTAAGCCGCTCCAGCACATCCTTGGGAATGATGACCCCTTCGGAATTGCCGATCTTGCGAATGACGGTGTTCATGGCTGATGATCCTTGTTGCAACAGAGATTATAACAACGCAACCGCGTTGTTGCAACAGGAATTATAACAACCTCAGGCCAGCAATCGGTCGACCAGCCGTTCGGCGGCGTTCGGGATCACAGTGCCGGGCGGGAATATCTCGGCCGCGCCCGCCTTGCGGACGGCGTCGAAATCGTCCGGCGGGATCACGCCGCCGGCAACGATGATGATGTCGTCGCGGCCGAGCTTGTTGAGGGCGGATTTGAGCTCCGGGATCAGCGTCAGGTGGCCGGCGGCGAGCGAGGAGGCGCCGACGATGTTGACGTCGTGCTCGACGGCGAGCTTCGCGATCTCCTCCGGCGTCTGGAACATGGCGCCTACGGTCACGTCGAAGCCGAGGTCGGCGAAGGCAGTGGCGATGACCTTCTGGCCGCGGTCGTGGCCGTCCTGTCCCATCTTGGCGACGAGGATGCGCGGCTTCGCGCCGGCCTTCTTCTGGTAGCGGGCGAGCTTTTCCTGCACACGGTCCACGACCGGGTTCTCCCCCAGCTCCTTGCGGTAGACGCCGGAGATGGTCTGCACCTGCGCCACATGGCGGCCGAACACCTTTTCCAGCGCCAGCGAGATTTCGCCCACGGTCGCGTTGGCGCGCGCGGCCTTGATGGCGAAGGCGAGCAGGTTGCCGCCGCTGGACGCAGCTTCGGTCAGCGCGGCGAGCGCGCTTTCCGCCGCGGCCACGTCGCGGGTGCCCTTGAGCTGCTGCAGCTTGGCGAGCTGGCGCGCGCGCACCTCGGCATTGTCGATCTTGAGGACATCGACATCGATGTCCTTCTCCGGCGTGTGGACATTGATGCCGATCAGCGGCTGCTCGCCGGAATCGATGCGCGCCTGCGTGCGCGCCGCCGCTTCCTCGATGCGCAGCTTGGGGATGCCCTTCTCGGTCGCCGCCGCCATGCCGCCGAGCTGCTCGACCTCCTCGATATGGCCGAGCGCCCGCATGGCGAGCTTCTGGGTCAGAGTCTCGACATAGGCGGACCCGCCCCACGGATCGATGATGCGCGTCGTGCCGGATTCGCGCTGGAGCAGGATCTGCGTGTTGCGGGCGATGCGCGCCGAATGGTCTGTCGGCAGCGCCAGCGCCTCGTCGAAGGAGTTGGTGTGCAGCGACTGCGTGTGGCCCTGCGTGGCCGCCATGGCCTCCACCATGGTGCGGGCGATGTTGTTGTAGGGGTCCTGCGCCGTCAGCGACCAGCCGGATGTCTGGCAATGGGTGCGCAGCGACAGCGAGCGCGCATTCTTAGGGTCGAAGTTCTTCTTGACCAGCGCGGCCCAGATGAGCCGGGCGGCGCGCATCTTGGCGACTTCCATGAAGAAGTTCATGCCGATCGCCCAGAAGAAGGACAGGCGCGGCGCGAAGCGGTCGACATCGAGCCCGGCATTCACGCCGGCGCGGATATATTCGATGCCGTCGGCGATGGTGTAGGCGAGTTCCAGATCCGCCGTCGCACCGGCCTCCTGCATATGGTAGCCGGAAATCGAGATCGAATTGAACTTCGGCATGTGCTCGGACGTATAGGCGAAGATGTCCGAGATGATCCGCATCGATGGCTTGGGCGGATAGATGTAGGTGTTGCGGACCATGAACTCCTTGAGGATGTCGTTCTGGATGGTCCCCGAAAGGTCCTTCTGGGCGACGCCCTGTTCCTCGGCCGCCACGATGTAGAGTGCCATGATGGGCAGCACGGCGCCGTTCATGGTCATCGACACGCTCATCTGGTCGAGCGGGATGCCGTCGAAGAGCTGGCGCATGTCGAGGATGGAATCGATCGCCACGCCGGCCATGCCGACATCGCCGGCGACGCGCGGATGGTCGCTGTCGTAGCCGCGGTGGGTGGCGAGGTCGAAGGCGACGGACAGGCCCTTCTGCCCGGCGGCGAGGTTGCGCCGGTAAAAGGCGTTGGATTCCTCCGCCGTGGAGAAACCGGCATACTGGCGGATCGTCCAGGGCTGCTGGACATACATGGTCGGGTAGGGGCCGCGCAGATAGGGCGCGATGCCGGGCCAGGTGTCGAGGAAGGGCCGCCCCTTGAGGGCGTCCTCGCCGTAGAAGCGCTTGACCGGGATGCCTTCGGGCGTAGTCCAGCTGTCGGCGCGGTCGGCACCGCTGCTCTGCCCGGCGCGCGGCGGCGTCCAGTCGAGACGCGTGAAGTCTGGGATCATGCCTGGCCTCCGGCGGCCTCGTCGATGCGTGCGAGCGCGAGCCTCTCGCAGAAAATGGTGCCTTCCAGTGGATCGGGCCGCTTTTCGGCGGAAAGCGTGCTCGTCACGCGCTCCTGCGGCGCCGGATAGAGGGTCGTGCCGACGATCACCTGTTCGCCGGCGGCGACCTTGGCCGCGCGCGCCCCCTGCGCCTCCCTGATGCGGGCCTGAAGCTTGCCCGCCGAGACGCTGGGCAGGATGCCGCCCTCGGCCTCGATGCGCCGGAACTCCTCCCATGCGGCATCGCAGAGCGATCCGGTCAGCGCCTCGATGGCGCCGGAACCCGCCGCGGGATCGCTGACGAAGCCGATCCTGCTCTCGCCCGAAAGGACGAGCTGGATATTGCGGGCGACGCGGCGCGCGAATGGGTCGGGCAGTCCGTGCGAAAGGGTGTGCGGCAGCACCGAGATCGTGTCCGCCCCGCCCGTGGCGGCGGCGAAACAGGCGATGGTGTTGCGCAGAATGTTCGTCTCGGGGTCCTTGTAGGCCAGCATGCGCCACGAGGTCTCGGCATGGATCGTGGCCGGCAGCGGCTCCACGGAGCAGGCTTCGAGCACGCGCGCCCACAGGAGGCGGATCGCGCGCAGCTTGGCCATGGAGAGGAACTGGTCCTGATCCACCGCCACCGCGAAGCCGATATGCGGCGCGGCATAGACGAGCGGCTGGCGCGCATCCTCGAACATGCGCAGGTAGGAGACGGCCGAGGCGACCATCGCGCCGAGCTCCTGCGCCTCGGTGGCGCCGGCATTGTGGAACACGCGGCCGTCGGCCTCCATCAGGATGCCGGGCAGGCCGAGCGCGAAATAATGGGCGAGCGACTGGGGCATGGAGGCATGCATGGCCTCGATCGACATGCGCAGCCGGCCGGTGCCGGCGAAGATCGCCGCCGGGTCGATGCCGAAGGAGATGTCGAGCTTGGTCGGGTCGACCTTGCGCGTGCGGAAGAGATGCACCAGCCAGTCGACCGAAACGCGGCTCTGCGGATGGAGATCGACGCGGACATGCATGCGCGCGAGCGGAACGCCGTCCAGCGCGGCGGAAAGCGCCGCGGCACTTGCGGGAAGTCCGTAGCCGAATGCGTTGGGCGCGCCCTCGAACACGATCGCAAGGCCGGTGGCGCCGCCCTCGATGTCCTGCAAAGCCTGCTGGTTGGCCCTGACGGGATCGACGTCGTCCACCCGCTGGACGATCGTCCATGGGCGGGAGGGGTCCGCCCGCAGCAGCGGATTGAAGCCTTCGGCGCGCTCATAGATCGGATCGATCCGCAGCCCGTCATCCGTCTGCGAGACCAGCGCATCCTCGAAACGCGCTTCGCCAAGCGTCTTCGCGACAAGCGCAAGCCACCTGTCCCGATCGGCCTTCGGAAATTCGTCCTCGTTGAGCAATGACGCCTGCATTCCAATTCCTCGTGGCGGCACCAATAATCGATCCCGCGCAAGCCGCAAGCGTCATTGCAACTATGCCGAGATCGGGCAGGCCGGTGAAAATCCCGTATTGCCGACGATAACTGTAGGTGGAACGGCAACAGGCCGCAATGGAAGCTTGCCGCCTGCGACAGGAAGCACGGCCCCGAAGCACGGCCCGAAGCACGGCATTGTCGCCCATCGTCACGACCATTATAGGTGGAGCCATGCATTCAGCGGCCATGTGATGCCCCGGAGTCCCGAATGACCGATAATGCCATCTTCCTCGGCGCGAGCCGCAAGCCCGATGACAGCTACCAGCAGCCGGAAGAACTGCTGCTGAAATACGGCAACCGGCACGGCATCGTCACAGGGGCGACCGGCACGGGCAAGACCGTGACCTTGCAGGTCTTGGCGGAAGGCTTTTCCAATGCCGGCGTGCCGGTGTTCTGCGCCGACATCAAGGGCGACCTGTCGGGCATCGCCATGATGGGCGAGCCGAAGGATTTCCTCGACGCCCGCGCCAGGCAGATCAAGCTCGATCCCTACGAGCATCAGGAATTTCCGGTCATCTTCTGGGACCTGTTCGGCGAGAAGGGCCATCCGATCCGCGCCACGGTCTCGGAGATGGGGCCGCTGCTGCTGTCGCGGCTGATGAACCTGTCGGAGGCGCAGGAGGGCATCATGAATATCGCCTTCCGCATCGCCGACGAGGAAGGGCTGCTGCTGCTCGACATGAAGGACCTGCAGGCGCTGCTGGCCAATCTGGCGGAGCGCGCGGACGAGATCAGCGCCCGCTACGGCAATGTCGGCAAGCAGTCCGTCGGCGCCATCCAGCGCTCGCTGCTGGTGCTGGAGCAGCAGGGCGGCAACTATTTCTTCGGCGAGCCGGCCCTCGCGATCAAGGACCTGATGCGCACGACGCCGGACGGGCGCGGCGCGATCAGCGTGCTGGCCGCCGACAAGCTGATGATGAATCCGCGCCTCTACGCGACCTTCCTGCTGTGGCTCCTGTCGGAGCTCTTCGAGGAACTGCCCGAGATCGGCGATCCGGAGCGGCCGCGGCTGGTCTTCTTCTTCGACGAGGCGCATCTGCTCTTCGACGAGGCGCCGAAGGCGCTGGTCGACCGCGTGGAGCAGGTGGTGCGCCTGATCCGCTCCAAGGGCGTCGGCGTCTACTTCGTCACGCAATCGCCGCTCGACGTGCCGGATCGCGTGCTGGCGCAGCTCGGCAACCGCATCCAGCATGCGCTGCGCGCCTATACGCCGCGCGAGCAGAAGGCGGTGAAGACGGCGGCCGACACTTTCCGCCCGAACCCCGATTTCGACAGTTTCCAGGTCATCACGCAGCTTGGCACCGGCGAGGCGCTGGTTTCGACGTTGGGCGAGAAGGCGGTGCCGTCGATGGTGCAGCGGACGCTCATCCGCCCGCCGGCAGCGCGCATGGGCACGATCACCGAACAGGAGCGCAAGCAGGTCATGTCGGTGAGCCCGGTCGCCATGCAGTATGACCAGTCGGTCGATCGCGAATCGGCATTCGAGATGCTGCAGAAGCGCGCGGCCGATGCGTCGAAGGCGGCCGAGCAGGCAAGGGCCCGGGAAGAGGAGGCGCCGGCGGAACGCGGTGGACAGTCCGGCGGCCGCTGGACGTTGCCGGACTTCGGAAACGGCGGCGGCAGGCAGCAGCCGAGCGGCCGTAGCACGGGCAACCGCACCACCACCCGCGTGCCGCGCGCCTCGAACCGCCAGACGGTGGCCGAGGCGGCGATGAAATCGGTGGTGCGCTCGGTAGGCTCCTCGCTCGGCCGCGCGCTGGTGCGCGGCATCCTCGGAAGCCTCAAGCGGTGACGGCGCGGGGATGAGACCTCATCCCCGCCGGTATCTCAGGAGAAGAAGCGGGCACGACGCACGCCGGAGGTCACGATGATCGGCGTCTTGTTGGGCACCCGGCCGTAAAGATCGATGATGTCCTGGTTCATGAGGCGCACGCAGCCCGACGAGACGGACTTGCCGATCGAATTCCACTCCGGCGAGCCGTGCAGGCGGTAGAGCGTGTCGACGCCGTCCTGGAAGATGTAGAGCGCGCGGGCGCCGAGCGGATTGGTGATGCCCGGCTTCATGCCGCCGTTCTCGGCGCTGTACTTGGCCAGTTCCGGCTGGCGCGCGATCATTTCCGCCGGCGGCGTCCATGTCGGCCATTTGCGCTTCCACTGCACGACGGCGCGTCCCGACCATTCGAAGCCGGCGCGGCCGAGGCCGACGCCGTAGCGCAGCGCCTTGCCGCCCGGCTGGACGAGATAGAGGTGGTGGCCGGCCGTGTCGACGACGATCGTGCCGGGCGCCTCGCCGGTCGGATCATCGACGATCTGGCGGTAGAACTCGCTCGGTACGCGGTCGATGGGCACGGCCGGAATGACGAAGCCGTCATCGATCTTCTGGCCGTACATCTCCCGGTAGTCGAGCGGAGCGGGCGCCGGGCCGATGGCAGGCGGAGGCACGGGCTGGCCGGGACCCGTGGTGCAGGCCGACACCACGATGGATGCCGATCCGGCCGCAGCCAGCGACAGGAACCGGCGCCGGCTGAAGGAAATCTGGTTGTCGATTGTCAAAATGGTACCCCCAAACGCGTGATCGCAAAGATACGCTATCGCGCGCGGATCCGGCTACGGAAACGGGCGGTTCGTGAACGATGCAACCTGGCAAGACAATAATCGCAATCTTGGTAAAGGAACTGCTAATCCGCATGTAGGCTCTCGCGGCCACACCGGGCTTCCGATATTTCTTCGTCGGTTCACATTGCCGTGACCAAAGCTTCGAGCGAGGGAAGGACGAGCGACGGCTGGAGATCGGAATATTCGTCCGGCTGGCCGGTGCGGTTGATCCAGACGGTGCGGAAGCCGAATTTCTGCGCTCCCGCAATGTCCCAGCGGTTGGACGACTGGAACGAGATCTTCGACGGATAGAGCCGCCAGTCTGTGGCGACCATGTCGTAGACATCCGGGTGCGTCTTGAAGAGGCGGATGCGGTCCACCGAGAAGACCTCGTCGAGAAACGGCTCGATGGCCGCCGAGCGGACGGCGGTTTCGAGCATGTCCGGCGAGCCGTTGGAGAGGATGGCGATCCGTGCGCCCTCCGCCTTGAGGCTGCGAAGGACGGCGGGAACTTCAGGATAGCAATCGAGCTTCCAATAGGCGTCGAGCAGCTTGGCGCGCAGCCTCCGGTCGGCCGAGGGCACGCGCGCCATGGCGAAATCGAGCGCCTCCTCGGTGAGCTGCCAGAAATCGGCATAGGAGCCCATCAGCGTGCGCACCCATGAATATTCGAGCTGCTTGGCGCGCCAGAGCTCGGACAGGAGCTGCCCGTCCGGCCCGATCTCGGCGGCATGGCGCCTGACGGCCGAATGGACGTCGAACAACGTGCCATAGGCGTCGAAGACATAGGCGGACAAGCGCATGGGGTGCCTCACGGAATGGTTGCAATTCATCGCAACCGCCGCGGGGCGTCAAGGCGGGCGGGCCTCTGGACCATGCTTTTGCCCGCCTGTGCCGTTGACCTTCCGGACGCATGCCCTTTCGGTAGGGAAAACCGTGAGGGAGAAGAATGGCAAGAAACCTGGCAGCACCCGCCGATTCGGCCACCTGGACCCATGTGGACGGCGACTGGCACGAGGGAAATGTCGCAATGGTCGGGCCGCGCAGCCATGTGATGTGGCTGGGTTCCTCTGTATTCGACGGCGCGCGCTGGTTCGAGGGCATCGCGCCCGACCTCGACCGGCATGCCGCGCGGGTCAACGCATCCGCTCTGGCGCTCGGCCTGCAGCCGACGAAGACGCCGGACGAGATCGTCGCCCTCACCTGGGAGGGGCTGAAGAAGTTCGACGGCAAGACCGCCGTCTATATCAGGCCGATGTATTGGGCCGAGGAGGGCGGCTATATGGGCGTGCCGGCCGATCCGGCATCGACCCGGTTCCTCTTGTGCCTCTATGAAGCGCCGATGCAGGCGGCCAGCGGCTTCTCGCTCTGCGTCTCGCCCTTCCGGCGGCCGACGATGGAGACGATGCCCACCAACGCCAAGGCAGGTTGCCTCTATCCCAACAACGGCCGCGCCATCCTCGACGCGCAGGCGCGGGGCTACGAGAATGCGCTGGTGCTGGACATGCTGGGCAATGTCGCGGAGACGGCCTCGTCCAACATCTTCATGGCGCGCGACGGCGTCGTCTTCACGCCGGCGGCCAACGGGACGTTCCTTTCCGGCATCACGCGGGCGCGCACGATCTCGCTGCTGCGGGAGGCCGGGGTGACGGTGGTCGAGACCGCGCTGCGGGTGGACGATTTCCGCAAGGCGGACGAGATATTCTCGACCGGAAACTACTCCAAGGTGGTGCCCGTTTCCCGCTTCGAGGACCGCGACATGCAGCCCGGACCGTTTGCCGCGAAGGCGCGCAAACTCTATTGGGATTGGGCGCATTCATGAGGCGCGGCGCGGTTGAGCCCGGCGGCGCAGGCCTTATATAGTAGCTGTCGCGGGGCGATCTGCCCGCGACATCGGATCACGAATCAATTTTGCAAGGGAGCCAGACCATGGCCTTCGAACTTCCCGATCTGCCTTACGACTACGAGGCGCTTCAGCCCTACATGTCCAAGGAGACGCTGGAGTATCATCACGACAAGCACCACAAGGCCTATGTCGACACCGGCAACAAGCTGGCTGCCGAGGCCGGAATGGAAAACCTCTCGCTGGAAGAGATCGTCAAGCAGAGCTACGGCAAGAACCAGCCGCTCTTCAACAATGCCGGCCAGCACTTCAACCACATCCATTTCTGGAAGTGGATGAAGAAGGGCGGCGGCGGCAAGAGCCTGCCGGCGAAGCTGCAGAAGGCGATCGACGGCGACCTCGGCGGCTATGACAAGTTCCGCACCGATTTCATCGCCGCCGGCGTCGGCCAGTTCGGCTCGGGCTGGGCCTGGCTCGCGGTCAAGGACGGCAAGGTCCAGATCATGAAGACGCCGAACGGCGAGAACCCGCTGGTGCATGGCGCATCGCCGATCCTCGGCGTGGACGTCTGGGAGCACTCCTACTACATCGACTACCGCAATGCGCGGCCGAAATATCTCGAGGCGTTCATCGACAATCTCATCAACTGGGATTACGTGCTCGAAATGTACGAGAAGGCCGCCTGAGCCTTCCTTGCACAATCCGCTGACAAGCCCCGGCAAGCGCCGGGGCTTTTGTTTAAGTGGAATCAGGTAATCAGGTATTTCACGCAAGCTTGACCGGCTTCAGCGACAAGTGACTTCTCTCGGCGTGGGCTTGTGCAGAAGATCGCGCGGCGCAAACGACGCTGGAGCACCTTATGAAGTTGTTGATTCTGTTCGGAGCCGCCGCCCTTCTGGTTACTTCCGCCGCCTCGGCCGATCCGATCACCGATCGCCAGAATCTGATGAAGGAGCGCGGTGCGCAGATGCGCGTGCTTGCTCCCGTCGCACAGGGCAAGGCGCCGTTCGACGCGGCGGCGGTTCTGGACGCGCTCGAGAAGCTGGGCGCCAATGCGCAGGCGACGGATGTCGATGCGCTGTGGCCGGCAGGCAGCGAGAGCGGCGATACGAAATCGGCTCCGGCGATCTGGTCCGATATGGAGGGCTTCAAGGCCGCCGAAAAGAAGTTCGAGGACGATGTCGCCGCCGCACTTGCGGCCAAGCCGGCGGATCTTGCGGCATTCCAGGCCGTCTTCGGCCCGGTTGCGGCCAATTGCGGCGCCTGCCACCAGAAATATCGCCTCTGACGGCAGGATCGGCGTGACCCGTATCGGAAAGTATGGGCTTGCGGTCGCGGTTCTCGCCGTGGCCGCCGCCGCTCTCGGCTGGTATGTGACCAGACCGCACCAGATCGACCAGGCCGTCGCCGCTTCGCTGGGCAATGGCGATGCCGCGCGGGGCGAGCAGGTGTTCTGGGCGGGCGGCTGCGCGTCCTGCCATGCCGGCGAGGGCGCCGAAGGGGAAGCGCGTCTGCAACTGGGCGGCGGTGAGCGGCTGGTGACGGAGTTCGGCACCTTCGTCGCGCCCAATATCTCGCCGCATCCGCAGGACGGGATCGGCGGCTGGACGGCGCAGGACCTCGCCAATGCGATGCTCAAGGGCGTGTCGCCCGGCGGCAGCCACTATTATCCGGCCTTTCCCTATACCTCATATGCGCGGATGACGCCGAACGACATCTCCGACCTTCATGCCTTCCTGACGACCTTGCCGCCGGTGGAGGGGAAGGCGCCGGCGAACGAGCTAGGCTTTCCGTTCAGCATCCGTCGCGGCGTCGGCCTGTGGAAGGCGCTCTATCTTGACCCGGCGCCGGCGGTGGCCTTGCAGGCCCCGAGCGAGACGGTGCAGCGCGGCCAATATCTGGCCGAGGGGCCGGGGCATTGCGGCGAGTGCCACACGCCGCGCAACGCGCTGGGCGGGCCGGACACGGCGCGCTGGCTGGGCGGCGGACCATCGCCCGAGGGACGCGGCGACATTCCCAACATCACCTCCGGCGCGGGCGGAATCGGCGACTGGAGCGAAGCCGACATCGCCAACTATCTGGAGACGGGCTTCACTCCCGACTACGATTCGGCCGGCGGCAAGATGGCCTCGGTGGTCAAGAACATGGCCAATCTGACGGCAGGCGACCGCGAGGCGATCGCCGCCTATCTGAAGGCCGTGCCGCCGGTTTCGTCACGGTAGAGTGCATCGCGTCTTATCGGCCCGGAGCTCTCTGATTTCGGCCGTTCGCGCCGCCCCTCATCCGGCTGCCGCCACCTTCTCCCCGTAAACGGGGAGAAGAGAGCCTTCACTTCCACTTTCGCCAATCGCCGGCGTGGCAGAAGACGTAAAAAGCAAGCGTACGGTGTTCTCCCCGTTTACGGGGAGAAGTGCCCGGCAGGGCGATGAGGGGCGGCGCGAATGTCGAACGGCGCTCTGGGCTCACACGCTTCAGAGGTCAGGGGAGCGGCGTTCGGGGCGCTCCCGTCACCTTGATCGCAAAGGCGTAATTGTAGGCGATCTCCTCCAGCCGCGAGAAGCGGCCGGAGGCGCCGGCATGGCCCGCATCGAGATTGATGCGGAAGATCACCGGATTGTCGCCCGTCTTGCGGTCGCGCAGGCGTGCGACCCATTTCGCCGGTTCCCAATAGGTGACGCGCGGATCGGTGAGCCCCGCGACGGCGAAGATCGGCGGGTAGTCGTGCGCGCCGACATTCTCGTAGGGCGCGTAGGAGGCGATCAGCCAGTAGTCCTCTTCCGAGGCGATTGGGTTGCCCCATTCTGGCCATTCCGGCGGGGTGAGCGGCAGCGTCGCGTCGAGCATGGTGTTGAGAACGTCGACGAAGGGGACCTCGGCGATGATGCCGCCGAACGCCTCGGGTGCGAGGTTGGCGACCGCGCCCATGAGCATGCCGCCCGCCGATCCGCCCTGCGCGACGATGCGGTCGTGTGAGGTATAGCCCTGTGCCACGAGGTGGCGCGCGCAGGCGATGAAGTCGTGGAAGGTGTTGGACTTCTGCGCCCGCTTGCCTTCCTCGTACCATTCATAGCCCTTGTCCTTGCCGCCGCGGATATGCGCGATGGAATAGACGAAGCCGCGGTCGACCAGCGACAGGCAATTGGTGTTGAAGGACGCCGGGATGGCGATGCCGTAGGCGCCGTAGCCGTAGAGGAGGCAGGGCGCGGTGCCGTCGATCGGCGTGTCGCGCAGATGCACCAGCGAGACCGGCACCAGCGCGCCGTCCGCCGCGGGCGCCATCAGCCGGCGCGTGACATAGCGCGCGGGATCGTGGCCGGAGGGCACCTCCTGCGTCTTCAGCAGGGTGCGCTCGCGCGTGACCATGTCGTAGTCGAAGAGTTGTGTCGGCGTGGTCATCGACGAATAGGAGAAGCGGAAGGTGTTCGTGTCGTATTCGAGCGAGCCGCCGAGGCCGAGCGAATAGGCGTCTTCGGCGAAGGAGATCAGGTATTCCTCGCCTGTCGCGCGGTCGCGCACGACGATGCGCGGCAGTCCGTCCTTGCGCTCCAGGCGCACCATGTGGCGGGCGAAGCCCACGACCGAGAGGATCAGGCGGCCGGGCTCGTGCGGCACGATCTCGCGCCAGTTCTCGCGGCGCGGGTCGCTGACGGGGGCCTCCATGATCTTGAAGTCCTTGGCGCCGTCGGCGTTGGTGAGGATGAAGAAGACGTCGCCGCCCTCTTCGAGGTCGTATTGCAGGCCGGTCTCGCGTGCGGCCACGACGCGCGGGGCGGCAAGCGGATCATCGGCGGGGATCAGCCGGTATTCCGTGGTCTCGTGGTCGTTGATCGAGATGAATATCCAGTCGTTGCGGCGGCTGCCGCCGACGCTCATGAAGAAGCCGGGATCGGTCTCCTCATAGATGAGGCGCGCTTCGCCGCCGAGCGGGCGATAGAAGATCTTCGAGGGCCGATGGTTCGGATCCAGCGCGGTGTAGAAGAAGCCGCTGTCGGCGGCATCCCACGTGCCGGAACCGCCGGTGTCGGTCACTGTATCGGGCAGGTCGGCGCCGGAGGCCAGATCGCGCACCTTCAGCGTGTAGAATTCGGAGCCCTTGTCATCGAAGCCCCAGAGGAGCCGGCGGTGATCGCCCGAATGATCGATGCCGCCGAGGTTGAAATAGGCCTTTCCTTCGGCCTCCGCATCGCCGTCGAGAAGGACTTCCTCGGCGCCGCCGTCGCGCGGCGTGCGGAAATAGCGGGGATGCTGCCCGCCGAGGCGAAAGGACGAGCCATAGGCATAGGGACCGTCCTTCAGCGGCACGGATGAATCATCCTCCTTGATGCGGCCCTTCATCTCGGCGAAGAGGGCGGCGCGCAGCTCGGCCGTGTCGGCCAGCAGCGCCGCCTGATAGGCGTTCTCGGCCTCCAGATGGGCGCGGATGGCGGGATCGAGCACCGAAGGGTCCTTGAACATCTCCTGCCAGTTCTCCGCGCGCAGCCAGGCATATTCGTCCGTGCGCGTGATGCCGTGCACGGTCTCTTGCCGTGGCCGCTTCTCGGTTGTCGGGACAGGGATGTCGGGAAAGGGCGATGTCAAGATATCTGGTCTCCGGATCTGCCCGGGAGTGAACATGTTCGGCGTCCGGCTTCAAGCGCAAAATTCTGCCTGTGCATTGTGCGTGGCCAAACGGGACAGCGAAAACTTACGCATTGTAAGTTGAGCGGAATGCCAAACATTTGGTATCGTGCCGTTCGGCGATGTACTTGAAAGTATTCACTTCGAATTTCACCTCAACAAGAATCATGAATTGACTTGAGGAGAATCACACGCCATTCAGGCCATGCGCCTTTCGCAACGAAGAATGGAAGAACTGAATGGTGCCGCCGTGACCGGCTTGTCAATGAGCCGATGGCGCTTTCCCGAATTCGAGGCCACACATGGAAGATAAAGACACGCTCATGCAAGACGGCGAACTTCTCATCGAACTTACCGCGGACGTGGTTGCCGCCTATGTCAGCAACAATCCGGTGCAGGTGGCGGATCTGCCGAGCCTCATCTCGGATGTGCACAATGCACTGGCCCGCATTGGCGCGACTGTCGAGGAAGCTCCGGCCGAGAAGCAGAAGCCGGCGGTGAATCCCAAGCGCTCCGTCCACGACGACTACATCATCTGCCTCGAGGACGGGAAGAAGTTCAAGTCGCTCAAGCGGCACCTGATGACGCATTACGGCATGACGCCCGAGCAGTATCGCGAGAAGTGGGGTCTCGATCCCTCCTATCCGATGGTCGCGCCGAACTATGCGGCGGCGCGTTCGCAGCTCGCGAAGGAAATGGGCCTCGGGCGCAAGCGCAAGGCACGCTGACACCATTACGGCAGGATGGCTTTGGGCGCGCCGGTCAGGCGCGCCCTTTTGTTCCGGGCCGCCGGCTTTTGCCGTCAGCCGGGGCTTTTCCGTCGAGCCGGTCGAGCGCCTGCTTGAGCGCGATGTGCCGGTTGAGATCATAATTCCAGTGCCTGCGCAGGCCCTTCAGCCGCTCCCGCTCCAGCGCGCGCAGAATGCGCCCGCGCTTCCGTTCGCGCTCGGCGCCGACGGATGCCAGCGCGGTCGCGAGATCGATTCCGCAGACGAGCTGAAGCGCGGCGCGCTGCCGCGCCTCGCCTGCGGCAATGTCGCGGGCGGCGATGAAATCCGCCACCGCTTTTGCATCCACGATCATTCCTGTCCTCCTGATTGGGATGAGGGATGATCGGCAGCCGGGCGCAGGCGTGGACAAGATTGCGCGCCTTTCAGCCGGATGAGCGAAAAAGCGCGGCGATATCAATGATATAATATTTTCAACAGCGCAATCAGTTCTCGGTTTGTTCACATCCGCGCCAAGTCTCGATATAAGAATGTAATCCTATGTCGAAGAGGAGGTCGTGGTGGCGGCGGCAGGTGCGGAGCGGATATCGGACGAGCGGGAGGAGACGCCGGAAGCAGGCGGGAACGAGGCCGGCCTCGCGATGCCGCTGGAGCGGCGGGAGGAGCACATTCTGGCGGCTTGCGACTGCGTGATCGAGCTCGCGGCCGCGCTGTTCGGGATTCCTTCCAAAGAATTGCGCAGGCCGGGGCGCGGGCCGGACCAGATCTCGCGGGTGCGCCAGATCGCCATGTATGTCGCCCATGTGGTGCTGCGCCTGAACATGACCGACCTGGGCAAGGGGTTCGGCCGCGACAGGACGACGGTGATGCACGCCTGTCACCTCATCGAGGACATGCGCGACGACGAGGAGTTCGACCGGATCGTGTCCCAGTCCGAGCGTATCGTGCAAGCTGCCTTTCGCGGCCGCACATTCATCTGAAGCCAGGAGTGACGACATGTCGAACAAGGACGTTTCACGCGTCCTGCGCCTTCTTGCGCGTGGGGTCGCCACGGTCCATCCGGCGGCGGACGGAAAGCTTCTGCTGGAAACCGGTCTGGGAACATTCGCGCTGGCCGGGGAGACGATCGCCGCAATGGCGCACGCCGATCTCCTGCGCCGCGAGGGCACGCGGGTCGCGCTGACGGCGGCGGGCCGGGCGCATCTGCGCCGCGCCGAGGCTGGAGGAGACCCGATGCAGGAGCAGCATCGCGTGATCTCTACGCAGACGATGATGATCGGCGGCGCGCGCGAGACCGTCACGGTGAACGATGCCGAATCGCCGCTGCGCGCGCTTGCCGCGCGGCGGGACCGGCAAGGGCGGCTGTTCCTGACCGCCGAGGAAGTGGCGGCGGGCGAGCGGCTGCGGGCGGACTATACGCGCGGGCAGATCATGCCGCGGCTGGGCGCGAACTGGCAGGCGGCCGTGTCGTCGGGGCGCCGCGACGGCGGGCGCGGCAGCGCCGACCTGACCGAGGCGTCGATGGCGGCACGGATGCGCGTCGAACGCGCGCTCGATGCCGTGGGGCCGGAACTGGCCGGGGTGCTCGTGGATATCTGCTGCTTCCTGAAAGGGCTCGAGGCGGTGGAGCGGGAGCGGGGCTGGCCGGTGCGGTCGGCGAAGCTGCTTTTGAAGACGGCGCTGGGCGCGCTCGCCCGCCACTATGCGCCGCCGCGGCAACAGAAGACGCGCCCGCGCGTGCTGCATTGGGGCGCGGCGGACTACAGGCCAAGCCTCGTCGCCGGGGAGTGAGGTCAGGCCTGCTGGCGCGCCTGCGCGGCTTCGGCGCGGATGCGCTTGACCATGGAGCGCAGCCCGTTGGCGCGCTGCGAGCTCAGATGCGAGTCGAGCCCGAGTTCCTTGAAGACGGATTCGGCGTCGATGGCGAGGATTTCACTCGCGCGGCGGCCGGAATAGAGCGCCAGCAATATGGCGACGAGGCCGCGCACGATATGAGCGTCCGAATCGCCCTTGAAGTCGATGCGCGGGTCGGGCTCGTCGCTGTGCTCGACGGCGAGCCAGACCTGGCTGGCGCAGCCCGGTACCTTGTGCGCGTCGTCGCGGACGGCTTCCGGATAGGGATCCAGTCCAGCGCCGAGCTCGATCACATAGCGGTAGCGGTCTTCCCAGTCGTCGAGGAAGGCGAAGTCCTGGCGGATTGTGTCGATCGTGGATGTCATGGGCGCGATATAGGACGCCGGCACCCCCACGTCACCCGCTAACTGGGTTCAGCGTGCGGGAGCCGGTGCGACATCCTCGCTCGGACGGGGCGTGGGGATGCTGCCGGTCACCTCGTCGGCGGGCATGTCCGGCTTCTCGTCGCCGATCATGTGGACGGCGATGCGCGCGCCTTCCTTTGCGCGCGTGCCGATCGTGTTGATGGCGGAGCGGCCGACATTGCAGACCTCGGGCTTGCGCTCGCACATGCCGGCAATGTCACCGACCGCTTCGCGCGCGGCGAAGAAGGCCTGGATCGGGCTGACGGCTTCGGTGCCATCGGTGTTTTTCCCGCCGATCGGGATGATCAGGAGGACCAGCGAAAGCCAGAACACGGATTTGATGAGAAAGCCCATTTTCCTGCCTCAGTCGGTGGTGCGGTCTTGCCGCTCTCGATGGGCGCACTCTCGCATGAAGGAGCAAAAACGCCTTTGCCGCAGCACGCGGCTTTTGAGGCAAATTCGATTCAAATTTTATCTATCTGCCGACGAGGTGTTTTGCAGATGAATCGGCACCGGCAATGCAGAGATGCCGGAATCATAACGCCATGATTTCAAAAGAAAAATATGAAATCTCAGGCTCGGGCGGCCTGGCCGCTTGAGCCGTGCCGCCACACACCCTCTGTTTACCATCAGCCACGATCGCCGGCCTTTGGCTCAAATTCGATGAGAATTGCCTTTGGGGAGGCGTCGAAAAGCCTCTGCTTTATCCTTTCCTTAAACGCTGGATGCGACTTTCCGGGTCAAAGCAAGACGACCCGATCCACGGGTACAGTGCGAGTTCGTGAGTTGACGTCAGTAGCCCCGCGCAAGAGTGACTGGAAGGCCGGCTTTGTGGCGCTATGCGACCGCTTCGCCCACTCCGGCACGCCGGAGGGCTTTGCGCGCGCGCGCCAGCGGCGTCTCGTGGCGCTGTCGCTGGCGGCCCCCTTCCTGATCGTCGCCGCGGCAATCCTGATTTCTGGCGCGCAGCTCGCCGTCGGCATGCTGCTGGCGCTCATCTGCGCGGTGCTGGCCGCGAGCTGGTCCGTTTCGCTGATCGTCGCGCTGACCGGGCGGCAGGATGTCGCCGAAACGCTGGCGCTCTGTCTGGGCAGCGTGATGCTCGCCGTGCTGATTGCAGCGGGCGGCGGGGCAGCCTCGCCGATGATGCTGCTTGCGGCGGTGCCGGCGGTCGAGGCGGCGTTCGTCGCGCGGCGCGGGCCGTTCGTGCCTGCCGGCGTTGCTGCTGCGATGGCGACGGCGGTGATGCAGTTCGGCGCGGGCGCCTTGCTGCAAGACGGGAGGGCGTCTCCCGCAGCAGCCTGGATCGTGGTGCTTGGTTATATGGTCCTTTCGGCATTCCGGGTGCGTGGGGTCCTTCCTTCCGGGGGGACGGAGCAGTTGGATGCAACGCCAGCCGTCGACACCTTCGCGCTGGCGGAAGGCGTTCGTCTGGATCTGGACGATAGCGGCGCTGTCACCTCCGTGCAGGGCGACTTGCAGGCCGCGCTGGGCATCGATGCCGAGCATGTCGAAGGCGAACGCCTGCTCCAGCGCGTCCATGTTGCCGATCGGGTCGCCTATCTGGCAGCGCTCGCGGCGGCGCGCGACAGCGGGGAGGCGCGGAAGGTGCATCTGCGCCTGCGCAGCAGCGCCTCGGCGGCGGACCGCTTCGTCAATGCGCGCCTGCGCCTCCTGCGCGACGGCGACGGCATGGCCGCATTCCTGCAGGACGATTCGGAAAATGCCGAGCTGCGAGCTCAGCTCGCGGACGCAGCCGATGCCGCGCAGGAGGTCGAGCTTGCCAAGGGCCGGTTCCTCGGGGCCGTGAGCCATGAATTGCGCACGCCGCTCAACGCCATCATCGGCTTCTCGGACATGCTTCTGCACAACATGGCCGGCGAGCTGCCGTCCGGCCGCCAGCGCGACTATGTGGGGCTGATCCGCGATTCCGGGCACCATCTCCTGTCGGTCGTGAACGCCATCCTCGACGTGTCGAAGATCGAGGCGGGGGCCTATGCGATCCAGGCGGAGCCGTTCGTGCTCGAAGAGGCGGTCGAGCTCTGCCAGGGGATGATGGCGCCGCTGGCCGAGGCGAAAGGGGTGAGCCTGTCGGTGCGTCAGCGCCCGGATCTGGGCGAACTGACCGCCGATCGCCGGGCCGTCCAGCAGATCATCATCAACCTGGTTTCGAACGCGATCAAGTTCACGCCGGCCGGCGGCGAGGTGTCGATCGAGACGGCGCGCTACGGGGCCCGCATCGAGATCGCGATCTCGGACAGCGGCATCGGCATCGCGGCGGCGGACCTTGCCCGCCTCGGCCAGCCATTCGTGCAGGTCTGCAACGACATCACGCGCGGCTATGAGGGCACCGGCCTCGGGCTTTCGCTGGTGAAAGGGCTGGTGCAGCTTCACGAGGGCGAGATGAGCATCGAGAGCGCGCCGGGAGAGGGCACCACGGTGCGCGTGGTGCTGCCGGTTGGCGGGCCGAAGGAGAAAGGCCGCGAAAGCGCCGAAAAGGTAGCGGCAATGAAGCCCGCGACAGCGACCAGAAACGAGGGTTCGGATGCGACGATCCGCAAGATCGCCTGAACGGGCGTCAGGGCTGGGAGAGGTTTTTCGCGAGGGGCTGCTGCTTTCGGGAGCGGCGGTCGCGCGCAGCCCCGTGATGGTGGGCGGCACGACCGCCTTCCTCGTGGCGATGGGCTTCGTGACGGCGAACGCGCTATGGTATCAACCGCATTTCCATAGCGGCGCGTTCTTCGAGACGCGCACGTCGGTACGCCTGATCCCCGAATCCGAACTGCCGGCGCAGGCTCCCGCCGTTCCCAGCGCGCCGGCTCCCGCGCCGCAGCCGGCCGTGGATGATACGGCAGCCGTGATCCAGCCGATGCCGGAGCCCGCGATTCCCCAGCCGCAGCCGGTCAAGACGGGCGATCCGAACGTGCTCGCGGTGCAGCGCCTGCTCGCCGAACTGAACCTCTACAGCGGCGAGATGGATGGGCTGACCGGGCCGCAAACGACCAAGGCGGTGGAGAATTATCGCCGGATCGTCGGGCTGGGACCCGGCGGCATCGACCAGACGCTGACCGACCAGCTCGGCCTGACGCGCGCCGGAACGCCCGAGACGACGGCGTCCATCGACGCACCGGCGCTGCCGACGACGATCAACACGCTGCCGACGCAGATTCCGGCGCCCGCGGCGGTTCCCGCGCCGGCGACAAGCCAGCAGCAAGCGCCGGTGCAGCAAGCGGCCGCGGCACCTGTTCCCGATCCGAAGATCGTGCGTGTGCAGGCGGGATTGCGCGCTTTCGGCAATGACGGCATCGAGCTCGACGGCGTGGTGGGCGCGCGCACCCGCAGCGCCATCAAGGAGTTCCAGTCGCTGTTCGGGCTGCCGGAGACCGGCGATGCCGACGAGGCGACCTATAACAAGATGCGCGAAATCGGTCTCACGGACTGACCGGCGGGCCGATGCGGCTGACGAGCGATTTCGAGGTTGCGGCGCTGGTCCGCAAGGTGTTCGCCGATGGCGGATTCGCCGCGATCGAGAGACGCGGCGCGGCGGAAGCGGGAGCGATCTATGTGCGCTGCCGCACCCGCACGGGCGAATATCTGCTCTACGGCCCTGCGCCGCAGTCCGACTATGGTGGGGGGAGCCCCCTCAGCCGCCTTTACGCGCTGATGCTGCGCGCGGAAGCGGCGGACGAGATCGACGCGCGCCTTGCGCGGGAAAGCCGCTTCGATCCGGACATGTGGGTGGTGGAGATCGAGGTCGAGGAGCCCGACGTGGCGCGCTATCTCGACCTGGTCAAGCCGTAAGGCTCTTTCGGTCCGAGGCGGCATCGTTGGCGGCCTGCCGGCCGTCCCGCCGCTGCAAGAGCGTGTTTCGCCGGGCCAGCGATGCGATCCGCTCGCGTGCGGCTTCGGTGTCGGCGTCGCGATAGCGATCGAGGAAGCCGGCGATGATTTCCGTGCTGTTGAACACGCCCGGATAGATGAGCGCGAACAGGGTGAATGCCTGCTCGGGCGTCAGGTCGAGGGCGCGGAAGGCGGTGACGAGGAGACGACCGTCGACGGCGTCGACCATCTTGCTGGCCGTGGCGAAGTCGAGACCGAACGCGTCGGCGATTGCCGTCTGGAACAGGGCGCGGCGGCCTGTCGCCGCGGTCGAGAGGAGATTGGGATAGGCCGAGGCGGCGCGCTCCCAGTCGAGCTTTTCCCCGGAGATCGGAGCCGTCGAAGCCGGACGCATCATGCCGCGCAGCTCGTCGCGGACGGTGTCCGCCGCGGTTTCTCCGCCGGCGGCCGACTGGACCGGAGCGGTGTCCGCCGGCGCGACGCTTTCGGCGATATGGGCGGCGGACCGGCCGATGCGCGCCAGCGCCTGGATCACCTCCGTGATGTCCGGATTGAGGTCGGGGCGGCGTGCGATGACCAGCGCGTGGGGGAGACCATGGCGTCCGATCAGCGTGATGAAATCGATGTCGGTGAGGACCGGCGAGCGCACGAGCAGCGGCGCGGAGACGGCCACCGGCAGGTCGGCCAGACGGCGCACGAGCCCGGCGGGCGCAGCGCGCATGTCGGACAGGGCCGCCGACGCAAAGCGCAGGGCCGCCTGCGAGACGAGCGGCAATAGCGGCATGACCAGATCTTCGAGCTGGTTGGCCTCGCTGCGGGAAGGGCGGGTCAGGGCGGAAAAGGCGGAAATGGCACCGCGAAAAAGCTGCTCGGTGCGGAAGCCGGGAGTCCCGGCGGAAATGTCAAGAAAATCGCTTGCAGACACGACGCACGCTCGACTCGAATACACGCAGGCGACCTTGAAAAAGCGGCGGCCGCAACATGGATCAAATTACGCCCAATTTGTTAGCGTCGCGTTAACCGAGAGCAATTGTTAACCAAGCGCCGGCGCGGGAGGAGCCCGCCGAATTCGCGACAATTTCGCTGAGAAGAGTAACGAAGGCTTAATCTTAACCCGGTGTTAACCGGATGCGATTCTAACTGCCCGAGGGATAGTTTCGGGGGCGTTGCGTAGGACGAAGGCACTTTCCGGGAAAACGCTCGATGGCGCATGTCATTCCATTCCGACGAACCGGCGAAGCCGCCGCGGGCATGAATGCCGACAAGCCGCGCGGCCCCGCCGAGATCATCATCTTTCCCGGCGTCCGCTACGAACGGACGCCCCCGGACCGGACGGATGCGGCGGCAGGCGGCGGCTCGTCCGCCCGCCGGCAGCGCAGGCGATAGAGCATTTCCGCTTTTCACAGAATCGCGAGAACGCGCACCACGCATTCTTGCTGGAATTGCACTGCCTGCGCCGTGACCGTGACGAAACCCGCGACGGCTCCTGAGTATTACTGGGGCTCGCAGGCGATACCTTCGACGAACGACGATACCGTTTCGCGCCAGCTTGAATCGGGCACCAGGGCGCGGACCACGACGATGCCTTCCTCGATATCGGCCTCGACGAACACCGCCTCGGCGAAGTCGGCCGGCATGTCCTTGCGCACTTCGACGGTCTGGGTCGGCGTAAGCACGACGAAGTTCACCTTTCCGTCCACCGCCGTCCTGTCGTTGAAGCTGAAGATGTTCTGCCCCTTGCGGTCGTAGATCGACATGGCCCAGAAGGGCACCGTGTTGTTCGACGCCACATGCAGCGGCCCGTCCTCCAGCGAGAAGCGGCATGCGACGGCTTCGGTCAGCGGATCGCCGGCGCGGCCGAGCGACAGGGTCGAGCCCGAGCCGGTGATGCGGGTCGGCGTATAGAGCGGCGCGGCCGCGGTGAGCTCGCTCCAGGCGTCGCGCTCGGTCACATAGGGCAAGAGAAGCAGCACGGCGATGTGCACGATGCCGGCGCCGAGCAGGCCGAGAAAGATCGCGCGCAGCAGCCTATACATCGCAACTGACCCGGCTGATGGCAGGCAGCTCGATCTCGCCCGCGCCCAGCGCGCCGGACAGTTGCGTGTCGTAGAGCGTGAGCATGAAGCGCATGGGACCGATGCCTGTGATGCCGAGCCAGTTTCCGGGCGCGGCATGACGGCCGATGGTCACGACGAGCCGGCCGTCGCTCTCGCGAACGACTTCGGCCGAGCTGATCGCGGGGACGCGCCTGTGCAGCGGCGGGAGCACGACATTGTGGTCGTCGCCGGCATAAATGGTCCAGAAGCGCGCCGCCGGCATGCGGCCCTCGATGCGATAGTCGCAATCGCGCCGCAGCAGACGGCCGTCCCGATCGCGTTCCGCCACGAAGCCGATGCCTTCCGCCTTGCCCAGCGAAAGCCCGCCCTGGCGTGCGAAACGCGCGCGTGAGTAGGGATCGGCCTGCGGGGTTCCGAAATCGGGGAAGGCGGTCCAGCTGCCGACCTGCACGGCGCCCACGCCGCGCGTGCCGTTGAGGACGTACCAGACGCTGCCCGCGCCCCCGCCGACGGACATGGCAAGTACGATCGCGGTGAGGAGGACCGTTCGAATCATTGGACGAGAGAATAGCCAAGCGGCTCCACTATGTATCGGACGCCGGACTGGCGATCTCGAAACTTATAGAGCGCTCAGCTTCGCGGGCCGGGCCGACAAGGCAGGCGTGGACTGGAAGAGGTTGGACATTTCCCTGAGCAGGCCGGTGGTCGCGGAGGAGAGCATGGGCGGGCGCTCGATCGGGGCGGAGGCGCCCTGGCCGGGCTCGGCCGAGGCCACGACCGCATCCTTGGCAGGCAGCGGATCGGCGATGCCGGGGATCGGCTTGAGCTCGACATGCTGGTGCGCGACGGTCATCAGACGCTGCCAGACCATTGCCGGCAGCGAGCCGCCGGTCATGTTGCGCGTGGCGGAGAAATCGTCGTTTCCGAGCCAGACGGCTGCCGTATAGTTGCCGGTGAAGCCGACATACCAGGCGTCGCGATAGGCCTGCGTCGTGCCGGTCTTGCCGGCCGAGCGGATGCCTTGCAGCGCGGCGCGGCGCGCCGTGCCCGATTCCGGCACCAGCACCATCATGGAGTTCATCGAGCTGACTGTCTCGGGGCGCAGGACGCGGCGCGGGGCTGGCGCGTCGCGCGAATTGTCGTAGATCACCTCGCCCGAATGGGTGGTGAGCTGGACGATCGCGTGGCGGGTGCCGGCGAAGCCGCCATCGGCGAGGGTATTGTAGGCAGTCGCCTGATCGAGCACGGTGAGGCCGGAGGTTCCCAGAACCATCGTCTTGTGTGTGCTGATCTCGGATTCGACGCCCATGGCTTCCGCGATGGCCTTGATCGGCGCCGTCGTCAGATAGTCCTTCGCGAGGCGGACGGGGACCGTATTGATCGATCTCGCCAGCGCGCTTGCGAGGGTGACGCGGCCCGAATAGCTGCGGCCATAATTCTTGGGCGCCCAGCCGCCCCAGTTGATCGGGCCGTCGGAAATGACCGTATCGGGGGTCATGCCTGCTTCCATGGCGGCGGTGTAGACATAGGTCTTGAAGGACGAGCCCGTCTGCCGCAGCGCCTTGGTGGCGCGGTTGAACTGGCTGGCGCCATAGTCGCGCCCGCCGACCATGGCGCGCACGGCGCCGTTGTTCTCCATCAGCACGACCGCGCCTTCGGTGACGCCATATTGCGAGCCGTGCTGGCGCAGGTTGAACTCGAGGGATTCCTCGGCTGCTTTCTGTAGGCCCATGTCGATGGTGGTGCGGGCGACCAAGGAGTGGGTGCCGGTCTTCGGCGCGATGCGCTTCACTTCCTCGAAGGCCCAGTCGAGGAAGTAGTCGGGACTTTCCATCTGGCCGCGATCGACGGCGGTGGCAGGACGAAGGCGCGCCGAAAGGACCTGGCCTTCGGTCATGAAGCCGCTGTCCACCATGGCGGAGAGCACGGTATTGGCGCGCTCGCGCGCGGCCGGCAGGTTGACATGCGGCGCGAAGCGCGCGGGCGCCTTGAACAGGCCGGCCAGCATGGCGGCTTCCGCGAGGTTCACGTCCTTGATGCTCTTGTTGAAGTAGAAGTCCGCCGCCGCCGCTACGCCGAAAGTGCCGCCGCCCATATAGGCGCGATCGAGATAGAGCTGGAGAATCTCCTTTTTGGTGAGGTTCATCTCCAGCCAGAGCGAGAGATAGGCCTCCTTGATCTTGCGCTCGACCGTGCGCTCGTTCGACAGGAAGAGGTTCTTGGCGAGCTGCTGGGTGATGGTGGAACCGCCCTGCACGACCGAATTGGCGCGCACGTTTTCCGTCATGGCGCGGGCGAGGCCGAAGAAGTCGATGCCGATGTGCTCGTAGAAGCGGCGGTCCTCGGTCGCCAGCACGGCCTTGACGAAATGATCGGGCAGCTCGTCCACCGGCACGGAATCGCGCTGGATGATGCCGCGCTGGCCGATCTCGTTGCCGTAGCGGTCGAGGAAGGTGACGGCATATTCACCCTGACTGCGCCAGTCGCCTTTGGTCTCATCGAAGGCGGGCAGCGCCAGCGCCAGCATGACGACCGAGCCGGCCGTGCCCAGCGTAAAACCTTCGCTCAGCAGCTCCACGACGCCGCGCCGCCAGCCGGAAACGCGGAAGCGGCGGAAGAAATTGGTGACCGCTTCCCACCAGGCGGCGAGCCTGAAGCCGGCATTGTAGAGCGAGGAATCGACCCAGGCATCCGCCCCCAGGAAATAGTTGAAGCGCGGACGTCGCGATTTCCTTGTCTCGATCGGGTCGTCCATGCGGGGTCGGTCCAGATGACGTTGGCGCAGGCTGGGATTGCAAACGGGCGAATTGAGGGCGGAGCCGAGCGCGATATGTCGGATTTTAGGGGTTCGGTCCAAGGGCACAAGTGAAATCGCCCGCCATGGTAAGCGGCGGACGAAATCGCGAGAAATAGGAAAATAGTCCTAATTATATACTTGACGTACCAGATCGAATTTGCGATAAGAGACTCAAGGAGTTACCGCAATGTTCGATCTGACCGCCGCCATCTACAACGACGCCGACAAGGCCCGCGAACATCTGGAGTCGATTCATTGGCCGCATGGCCCGATCTGCCCGCATTGCCGCACTGGTAGCCTCGACCGCATCACCAAGATGCAGGGCAAGTCCACGCGCCCCGGCGTCTATAAGTGCAACGACTGCCGCAAGCCGTTTTCCGTCACGGTCGGCACCGTTTTTGAGCGCTCGCACATTCCGCTGAACAAGTGGGTGCTGGCATCGCACCTCATGGCCGCTTCCAAGAAGGGCATGAGCGCGCACCAGCTGCACCGCATGTTGGGCGTCACCTACAAGACCGCTTGGTTCATGGCGCATCGTATCCGCGAGGCGATGAAGGAAGATGTGTCTTCATCTGGTCCTCTTGGTGGCTCCGGCAAGACCGTGGAAGCCGACGAGACTTACATCGGTAAGCGCGAGACACCCCGCAAGCTTGCTCGCGGCCGCATCGCCAAGCCCACCAAGTCGGGCAAGGCAGGAGGCGCGCAGAAGCGTATCGTTGTCGGTCTGGTCGAGCGTGGTGGCAAGGCCCGCATGTTCCACCTCAACGATGCCACCAAGGAAACCGTCCGTGAGGTACTGGTTCGTAACGTCGATCGTTCCTCTACGCTCTACACGGACGAAAGCCGCATCTACACAACCACTGGCACCGAGTTCGATGCGCACCGCACCGTGCGCCATTCGGCCAAAGAATATGCCCGCCGCGAAGGCGACGTGGTAGTTCACTCCAACACGATTGAGAACGTGTTCTCCGTATTCAAGCGCGGTATGATCGGCGTCTATCAGCATTGCGGCGAGGCTCACCTGCACCGCTACCTCGCCGAGTTCGATTTCCGCTACAATCGCCGCACGGCGCTCAAGATCAGCGATGCAGAGCGTGCCGAGGATTTGCTTCGCATGGCCCGCGACAAGCGCCTGACCTATCGGCGGGTTGGTGACGCCGCGAACGCCTAAGCAGAAAGCGGCGGCGATTCTCCGAAAGCGCAACTCGCGCAAGAATTGATCGAGCGCGACCTGTGGACGCCTGTGAATCGCGGGCGCATCTGAACGAATCCTTGCTTTGGCTAAACTTCATCGTGCGAAATGGAAACGCCAGCGAACTTCCGATTCGCTGGCGTTAACGCAACCGAGCGACAGGACGCGCGGCACGTATGAACAATCACCACCCTAAGTCCGTGG